>PJQF01000075.1_pt1 | contig 64582 bp, 58 predicted proteins | sample 1503741 | NCBI WGS metagenome assembly PJQF01 (sample SAMN07775949, study PRJNA414020) | Biofilm metagenome, whole genome shotgun sequencing project. | isolation source: biomolecule (vanillin) treated reverse osmosis membrane biofilm | place: India: Nagpur | collected 2017-03-21
AAAACGCGCTCAATCGATTGAACAGCACCATGAATGGCATGGACTCCGTGTGGGGGCTGGGGTGAGATGGGCGGATTATGACAGGCGATGACGTTGCGCACATCCAACGGCGAGGCGACAGGGGCAAGTGGTGGAGCAAGGGGCAACCACGGCAGATTCTCGGCGCGCCGCAGCATGACTCCACCCGCGCCTTGATCGCCGCCGCGCCGGCGCTCGCCAAGCGCCGCCAGCCACTTGCAACGGGACATGGGCATCGCCTACGTGCTGGTGTTGCGCAATGGCCGGGGGATCGAACTGAATCGCCCCTCATTTCGTAGATATTGAAAATCCACACCAGGCCGTAATCGCGGTTGCTCTGGAAGAAACTTCTCCCCCCATTCACAATTTTTGACTGACTCTAAACGTCACCCAAACCAGCTTGGTTTTCTGCCAGCAATCGTCATTCGCTATCGCTCACACACCCGGTACGGGTGGGGGCAAAAATAGGGGCATAACTTATTTTTTCTGCCTGAAACTACCTTTCCAGAGGTGAGTAAAAATCTTTTTTTGGCGATCCGGACAGTCTCCAGGCTCCCTCAGGCACACTGTTCATCTGATCATTTCCGCCTTGGCCTGCCGTTCAATACTCAATGATATCCATGGCGGCAGTTTCACCGCGATGCACCTGCGGCGCTGCCAAACACAAGGTATTGCGCCCCAGGCCCTTGGCTTCATACAGAGCGGCATCTGCCCGCGCAAGCAGGCTGGCCGTGGTGTCATCCGGGTTTGGCACCACGCAGCAGACTCCGATACTGATGCGCGCCGAGATGGTTGCCTCGCCAAACCGAGCCGGTGAATCAGCGACCGATGCGCGCAATTCGTCCAGAACCTTCACCGCGTCTTCGGGGCTGGTGCGGGGAAGTAACACCAGGAATTCCTCACCCCCATAACGACCAATACTGTCGGACTCACGAATTCGCTGGGTGAGATGATTGACGCAATGGCAAATCACCTCATCACCCGCCAGGTGTCCATACACATCATTGATCTGCTTGAAATGGTCGATGTCGACCATCGCCACGGCCAGGTAGGCAGCGTCTCGGCGCGCGCGCTCCAACTCTTTGGAAAACTGTTCCAGCACGGCTCTGCGATTGAGAATACCGGTCAGCACGTCGCGTAACGCCAGGCGCTGGAATAACGACTCGCTGCGTTCTTTGGCCAGCAGCACCAGTCCGAGGGAGATCATCATCGCGGTGAACGTGCCGATACTGACGGAGATGGTTTGCTTGAGGTTGCTGACGTCATAGCGCATCTCGGCGGCTCCCCCGCCGATGATGGCGACCACCCGCATGCCAAGGCCGATCAGGCTGATACTTGATCCGATGATCAACAGCATGCGCGCACGCCCCTGAGCGGGTATGTAGCGGCGCGTCCAATAGATGATCAAGGCGCATTGCACCATCAACACCAGCGTGGCGGCGAGCATGCGCGGTTCCAAGGTGTCGATCAGGCTTGCCATCAAGGCAAGCATCAAGGCAGCAGGCGCAAATATCCGCCACCAGGAGACGCGTAACTCAACGATCCGAAAGATGCTGGCCCCATAAAAAGCCAGCGCCACCGCCAGCAATGTGTTGGCAGCCCCATAGGTCAACCACAACGGGGCGTGGCCGAACAAGGTGTATCCAATGTAAGCCAGGGCATGTGCCGCCAAACCAAAGCCAATGGTCAGCAAGCCGTCGCGCTGGTTGAACTGGCCGACCAATATCAGACAAAACGCCATGATCGTCGCCACTAAGGCGACGCAGGCAAAAAGTGTGGGGGTATGGGCAATCATGACGTCTCACCAGGCGCTGTCAGGAGCAGCTCCGGTGCAGTTTAGTTGAGTAGGCTGTTAGTTTGTCGGCCATCTGCAGCATTGTCTTCGCGCCTGTCAGGGCAGCGCTTAGATACTCAAGAGCTCGGCTACGGGCAGTCGATTGGTAGTCTTCATTTCTCGCAGGGACAGGTTCGAGCGAATACTCGAAACGCCAGGAAGCTTCCTGAGTACTTTTTCGACAAAGCGGCTGTAGCTGTCCAAGTCCCGTGCAACCACCTCAAGTAGAAAGTCCGCCTCGCCTGTTGTGTTATGGCAACTCAAAACCTGAGGTGCCGCCTGAATAATCTTTTCAAACGTTGCCGTGGCTTCTTCGCTGTGATCGGTGCAAGAGATCTGGACAAACGCCTTCAGGCCCAGCCCTAGTTTCTTTCGATTGAGAATGGCTTGGTATCCCTCGATAACCCCGCACTCTTCAAGCCGGCGTTGCTTGCGCCAGCAGGACGCTTCGCTGAGGGACAGCTGCTCAGCCAGCTTGACGTTCGACAGCTTGCCGTCGCGCTGCAACCGTTCCGATATTGCAATGTCCGCCTTATCAAGCTGCTCAAGCATGAAATAACTCCTCAAATTAAGACTTAAAAATGAAAGTTAATTTCAATTTCTGGGTGACGTCAATTGCAACTTGAAGGGTAATTTCAAGGGGTTCATCCATAATGGAAATGCCTGGATCGTGACACTTCAACGTCACATCACCCATCCAAACATAGGTCATTTGAATGAAAGCAGTCGTCTACGAAGCCTTTTCCAAGCCGCCGCGCCTGATGAACGTGGCAGACCCGTCCCCGGAACGTCATGGTGTGGTTATCCAGGTGCTTGGCACAGGGGTATGTCGCAGCGACTGGCATGGTTGGAAAGGTCATGACCCCGACATTGAGCTGCCCCATGTACCGGGTCATGAGCTGGCGGGCATCGTGGCCGAGGTGGGCAACGACGTCACGCAATGGAAGGTCGGCGACCGTGTGACCGTGCCGTTCGTGGGCGGATGTGGTGCCTGCGCCGAGTGCAATAGCGGCAATCAGCAGGTATGCCACACGCAGTTCCAGCCAGGCTTTACTCATTGGGGTTCTTTTGCCGAATACGTCGGTATCCATCAGGCCGATCTGAACCTGGTCGCGTTGCCTGAGAGCATGGATTTCGCTACCGCTGCAAGTCTGGGTTGTCGGTTCGCCACCTCGTTCCGCGCAGTCGTTGACCAAGGAAAAGTCAGTGCCGGTCAATGGGTCGCGGTTCACGGTTGCGGAGGCGTAGGCCTGTCTGCCGTGATGATCGCCCAAGCCATTGGCGCGAACGTGATCGCCATCGATATTTCCCAGGACAAACTCGACCTGGCACGCGCGCTCGGCGCTGTCGCCACGATCAATGCCCAGTGCGTGGCGGACGTCGCCGAAGCCGTGCTGGAAATCACTCAGGGCGGTGCCCACGTATCGCTGGACGCATTGGGCCACCCAACCACCTGCTTCAACTCCATCAACAACCTGCGCCGTCGCGGCAAGCACGTTCAGGTGGGGCTGATGCTCGCTGATCACGCCACGCCGGCAATCCCCATGAGCAAGGTCATCGCCCACGAACTTGAGATCTACGGGAGCCACGGCATGCAAGCGCACCGCTATGACGCCATGATCGAAATGATCACCTCCGGCAAGCTGGCGCCTGAAAAACTCGTGGGCAAGACCATCAGCCTGGAGCAGTCGATCGACGCATTGATCCATATGGACCGGTTTGAGACGGCGGGCGTCACCGTCATCACCGAGTTTTAATGCATGGCGCCACATTGAGCGGTGCTGAATTCACTAAAAATCCAGCGTTCACATGGGTGATCGCGCCCGCTGAAAACACGCGGACACCCTCACCCTTACTGACTCAGCGATAGACCGGAAAACGACGACACAGCGCGACCACGTGTTCGCGCACACGCTGCCCGACCTTGTCGCTGTCGCCGTTTTCCAGTGCGTCCAGCACGTCGCACAACCAGCCAGCCACTTGCTTGCAAGTCTCCACGTCAAACCCGCGGGTGGTCACCGCCGGGGTGCCGATGCGAAGGCCGGAGGTCACAAACGGTGAGCGCGGGTCATTGGGCACCGAGTTTTTGTTGGTAGTGATGTAGGCACGGCTCAGCGCAGCGTCGGCGTCCTTGCCGGTGTAGGGTTTGTCGGACAGGTCGATCAGCATCATGTGGTTGTCGGTGCCGCCCGACACGATTTTGTACCCGCGCTGTTGCAACACTCCGGCCATGGCCCTGGCGTTGATTACCACGCGGGTCTGGTAGACGCTGAACTCCGGCGTAAGCGCCTCCTTGAATGCCACGGCCTTGGCCGCGATCTGGTGCATCAGCGGGCCGCCCTGCACGCCGGGAAACACCGCGGAGTCGAGCTTTTTGTAGAAGGCTTCATCCTGACCTTTGGACAAAATCAAACCGCCCCGTGGCCCGCGCAGGGTTTTGTGCGTGGTGCTGGTGACCACATGCGCATGGGGAAGTGGGTCCGGGTATTCGCCCGCAGCGACCAGCCCGGCGACATGGGCCATATCGACCCAGAAAATCGCCCCGACCTTGTCGGCAATGCTGCGCATGCGTGCCCAGTCCTTGTAGCGCGAATACGCGGAAAAACCACCGATCAACATTTTGGGGCGCGCTTGCAGCGCGATTCGCTCCATCTCGTCATAGTCGAGAAAGCCGGTTTCCGGGTTCAGTCCGTAAGGCACGATGGTGTAGTGACGCCCCGAGAAATTGGCGGGGTTGCCGTGGGTCAAATGACCGCCCTGGGCCAGGTTCATGCCCATCACCGTATCGCCGGGGTTGATCAGTGCGAGGAAGACCGCCGCGTTGGCCTGGGCGCCCGCATGGGGTTGCACGTTGGCGTAGTCGCAGTTGAACAGCGCCTTGACCCGCTTGATGGCCAGCCGCTCGGCGACGTCGACGTACTCGCAGCCGCTGTAATAGCGCTTACCGGGGTAGCCTTCGGCGTACTTGTTGGTGAGCACCGAGCTCTGGGTTTTCATCACTAGCGGGCTGGCATAGTTTTCCGAGGCTATCAGCTCGATATGGTCTTCCTGACGATGTTCTTCGTTCTGAATGGATTCATACAGCTCAGGGTCGAAAGCGTTCAGGGTCAGCGTCGAGTCGTACATGTGCAAAGTGTCCTTGTTCAAGAATTCAAGCGGTCGGTGACAGCAGGCGCGTGATGCGTACGGCGATGTCGTCGATCTGTGCGTCATTGCAGGTCAGCGGCGGTATCAGGCGCACGGTGGTGCCCCGTCTGACGGTGATCAGCAGACGTTGTCGCAACCGTTTCGGCCTGTCGGGCCGCCGTCTTTTCACGGCGCGGCAACTGCCCATTGAGCACGGCGTAGGCTGCCAGGCCGATGACCATGCCCCAGAACGCGCCGCCGATGCCCAGCACGGTGATATTGGCCGCGCAGGCCAGGAAGGTGATCAGCGACGCTTCCCGGGATTTCACGTCCGCCATGGCATTGGCCAGGCTCGCGCCGAGTGTGCCCAACAGCGCCAGCCCGGCCAGGGTGGTGATGAAGGTCGCCGGGAAGGCCATGAACACCGCGGCCAGGGTCACGCCGAAGATCCCCACCAGGATGTAGAAGATGCCCGCGGCCACGCCTGCGACCCAGCGCTTGGACGGGTCTTCGGAGGCTTCCTTGCCCGTGCAGATGGCGGCCGTGATGGCGGCGATGTTGAAGGCATGGGAACCGAACGGCGCCATCAGCAGAGAACCCAGCCCGGTCACGCTGAGGATCGGGTTGGCACTGGTGTTGAAGCCGTCACTGCGCAGCACCAGCATGCCCGGCATGTACTGCCCCGTGAGGGTGATCAGAAACAGCGGCAGCGCGACGCTCAACAACGCATTGACCGAGAACTCGGGGCGTGTGAACACCGGAGTCGCGAACTCCAGCGCCAATCCCGTGAAGTCCACGCGCTCCTGCATCAGCAAAAAGCCAAGCCCCAGCACCAGAATGCCGACCACCGCGTAGCGCGCACTCAAGCGCTTGAACAGGATGTAGGCGCCGATCAACACGCCGACCAATAGCGGGTCGACGCTCATGCTGGCGAACGCACCGATGCCAAACTGCAGCAGGATGCCGCCCAACAAGCCTGCTGCCACACCTGGCGGGATCAGCCGCACGGCTTTCTCAAAGTAACCGGACACGCCCAACAGCACGAACGCTGCCGCCGAAATCATGTAGGCGCCAATGGCCTCGGCGTAGGGCGTGGTCCCCAGGGCGACGATCAAAAACGCCGCCGCAGGCGTCGACCAGGCGGTGATGATCGGCTCGCGGCTCACCCAACTGAGAAACAGCCCGGTCACCCCTACCCCGATCGACACAGACCAAACCCACGACGCCGTCAACTCAGGGCTGAGCCCGGCAACCTTGGCGGCCTGAAACACCAGGATGAACGTGCCGCCGTAATTGACGATCACTGAAATCAACCCGGCAACCACCGGGTGCAGCAGGTCCCGCAGATGCACGGACGAGAGGGATTGAGTAGATGACATAGGTCTTGGCTCCTTGCTGGACGATGTATCCATCCGGTCGCTGTTAAGCGGTCATTTATAGCGTTTGAATGGCAGGTTTAACCCCTGCGCCTTAGCGCAACCGACCAGACCACTTGGCGTGGTCGGTCAAGCATGCTCTCGCGCAAACGCGCTCATGCCCCCCCCCATAACGCCTCGAACGCTGGCACTGAAACGGCGTTGAAACCGTGGGATGGCGAGGGCCAGAGTCTACGGATAAACTGGCCTGCCCCTACCTGCCATTTCATGGGAAGAGAGCAGACCACATGGCAAAGACCTTCGAGCTTGAAACCCTGAAGATGCGCCTCAACGACGCCGAGTTTCAGCTGCTGGATCTGCACCAGCGGATCCAACGTGCATTACGTGCGCTGATCCTCGACGGCGCCCTCGGCCCCGGCTTGAAACTGCCCGCCACGCGGGTGCTGTCCAAGTCATTGGGGTGCGCCCGCGACACCGTTGAGAACGCCTATGTGCAGCTGCATCGGGACGGGTTTATCGTGCGCCGCGAAGGCGCCGGCAGTTACGTCTGCGACACGGTGGGCGTCGAATTGCGCGGTGCCGGCCGCCGACGCCTCAAGGCTCAGGAAACCAGGAGCAGCGTCGCCGCACCGGGTGCCGAACTCAGCCAGCGCGGGCGGATGATCTTCGACACCGGCGGCGTGCGCGATCAGCAAGTCATCAAGGCATTCGCCACCGGCCTGCCGGAAACCCGCAGCTTCCCGACGGATGTGTGGGAGCGTTTGCAGCGCCAGGTCATGAAGGACTATCGCGCCAGCGTGCTGCTGCATGGCGACCCACAAGGCGCCGAGCCCCTGCGCAAAGCGATTGCCACCTACCTGAACCTCGAACGCGGCGCCAAATGCTCACCCGACCAGGTGCTGGTGTTGAGCAGCACACGTCAGGCGTTGTACCTGTGCGCGCAATTGCTGGTGGACGCTGGCAAGCCGATCCTGCTGGAAAACCCCGGCTATTACGGCGCCCGCAAGGCTTTCCAAATTGCCGAAACCAAGGTGATGCCCATTGATGTCGATGAACACGGCATCCGCACCGACCTGCTTTATGCCGACCGCAGCGGCGCCAACTGTGTGTATGTCACGCCCTCTCACCAGTACCCCACCGGCGCGACCTTGCCCCTGGAGCGGCGACTTGAGTTGATCAATTGGGCGGCGCAAAAAGGCAAGTGGATCATCGAGGATGACTACGACAGCGAGTTCCATTACGACGGGCAACCCACGGCCTGCGTGCAGGGCCTGGACAAGTATCAGCGCACGCTCTACATCGGCACCTTCAGCAAGACCCTCTACCCCGGCCTGCGCATGGGGTACATGGTGCTGCCCTCTGCGCTGGTGAAGCCCTTTGCCTATGCCCGCAGCATGATGGACGGCCACACACCGCAAACACTGCAACTGACCCTGGCGCGTTTTATGGAAGACGGTCATTACAACGCCCATGTGCGGGCCATGCGCAAGCTGTATGCCGGACGACGCTCGATCATGCACGACGCGATCGGCAAGTACCTGAGCACCGTGGTCACCGCCGAATTGCCGCCGGGCGGGTTGCAGATCCCCTGCCTGCTGAAAGCCGGATGGTCCGAGGAGAAAACCATCCGCCAGGCGGCTACTGCCGGCGTGCAACTGTCCGGCCTCAGCGGTTTGTACGCGGGCGAACCGAAGCAACAAGGCTGGCTGCTGGGCTACTCCTCCCTGACCGCGCATGAAATAGAAGCCGCCATGTTGCGCCTGGCCAGCGCCCTGAAAATCTAATGGCCCAGCGCGCAGTTCAGCAGCAGTTGCCGGGCTTGTGCGGCCATCCGTGCGCGCCGGGGCAAGCGCCTGGGATGATCAGGCGCGGACGTTCCTGTCGGGCGATCTGCTCGACCTGATCCAGGTCGACCCTGTGCGTCACCGGATGCACGCCATAGTTGAGGGCCTGGAGAAGTTGAACGCAGCGCCATGGGACAAATGCCCACCTGACTTGAGGTCCAGGCCCAGGATCTTTTCCCCCGGTTCCAGCAAAAACAAAACCAGCATATTCCCCCGCCAACCATTAAAAAAAGCAGCCCTTTGGCACCGATAACATCGTTTCTCGGGGGCACCGCTTATCCCTATATTGATCCGCACTATCTGTGTGAACGACTCAACGTTCACCCCTCAGTGCGAGTAGTCTCAATGAACAAAAAACCTGACAGCGCAGGGCTTGATAATGCGGGCGCCGGGACACGGGCGGTCTGGGGTGGAGAGCAAGTCAGGCATCCCTATAACGCCACGCAGACGCCTATTGTGCTCAGTGCGGCGTATGGTTACGACGATATCGACGTCTGGTACGACGTCGCTATGGGTAAAGCCCCGGGCTTTATCTATAGCCGCATGAGCAACCCGACGGTCGAGACCCTCGAAGCCAAGATTGGTGAGTTGGAGAAAGCCGAATCCGCAGTTGCATTCAGCAGTGGCATGGCGGCTATCAGCAGTGTGCTTTATACCCTCCTGGCCCAGGGTGACCGCGTGGTGTCGACCAAGGACAGTTACGGCGGCACCAACAAGATTTTCGAGGAGTTCCTGCCGCGCACGGGGGTGGAGGTGACCTTGTGCGAGACGTTCGATCACGAGGCGATCGAACGGGAAATCGCCAGGGGCTGTCAGGTGGTGTACCTGGAAACGCCGACCAATCCGACACTGAAGATCCTTGATATCCAACGCCTGGTTGCGGCGGCCAAACGCGTGGGCGCGCTAGTGGTAGCCGACAACACGTTTGCCACACCACTCAATCAGAACCCCTTGGCCCTGGGGGTCGATGTGGTCATTCACAGCGCGACCAAATTCCTCAGTGGTCATGGTGACGTATTGGGCGGCCTGGTCTGCGGCAGTGAAGCCCTGATGGCCAAGGTTCGGCATTACCGTGAAATCAACGGTGCCACCCTTGATCCATTCTCGGCTTACATGATCATTCGCGGTATGAAAACCCTGGTGCTGCGCATGCGTCAGCAGCAACACAGCGCCCGTGCCCTGGCAGAATGTCTCTGCACAGAGCCGCTGGTGGCTTCGGTCAATTATCCCGGCCTGGCCGACCACCCGAACCACGCGGTGGCGTGTGCGCAGATGGGCGGTTTTGGCGCCATTGTCAGCTTCGTACTTGTTGGCGGCATGGACTCGGTCAAGCTGCTGCTGCCACGCCTGCGATTTGCACACTGTGCGGGCAATCTCGGTGCGGTGGAAACCATTTACGGCCCTGCGCGCACCACAAGTCATGTGGAAAACACGCTGGAGGAGCGCCAGGCGCTGGGCATCTCGGAAGGATTAGTGCGGGTGTCGGTGGGTATCGAAGACACCGACGATCTGCTCGACGATTTAAAGCAGGCGTTCGCATTTGTCAGGGGTTTGCGCGATGAAAAAAGTCAGCAGCCCGCCTTCAGCGAGGGCGTGAACTGACCTTTCAAACCTCACGACAGGGCCGTCTGTGAGGCGTTTCATGAAGAGGAATAATAATAAAACTGTGTGGCGACGCTTCTATCTGCCCTCACTACTTTCATGAGAACAACCATGTCCATAACAGAAGAAAAAACCAACACGCGTGCCGGCTTCAAACAGGAAATGCAGACGCGCCACATTGTCATGCTGGCCTTGGGTGGCGTGATTGGCACCGGACTCTTTCTAACCTCCGGCTATACCGTTAACCAGGCAGGCCCGCTGGGTGCGGTGATCGCCTACATCATCGGCGCACTCATGGTGTACATGGTGATGATGTGCCTCGGCGAGCTCGCAGTGCAGATGCCGGAAACCGGCTCGTTCAGCACGTACGCGACCCGTTTTCTCGGCCCAGGCACCGGCTACACCGTGGCCTGGCTGTATTGGCTGACGTGGACGGTGGCCATTGGTTCGGAGTTCACCGCCGCCGGCATCCTGATGACGCGCTGGTTTCCTGACACGCCCGTGTGGATCTGGAGTGCATTGTTTGCCGGGGCGGTATTTTTTACCAACGTGGTCTCGGTCCGTTTGTTCGCCGAGACTGAGTTCTGGCTGTCCCTGATCAAAGTGGTGACGGTCGTGGTGTTCCTGATCATCGGCGGCGGCGCCATTCTCGGCCTGCTCAATATCGATCAGGCCCACAGTATCGGCCTCGGTAACTTCACACGCGAAGGCTTGTTCCCCACCGGTTTCATGTCGATTGCCATGACCTTGCTGGCGGTGTCGTTCGCGTTTTCAGGCACCGAACTGATCGGTATCGCCGCCGGTGAAACCAAGGACCCGCAACGCAATGTGCCACGGGCCATCCGCACCACTGTGCTGCGCTTGGCTATCTTCTTCGTCGGGACCATTTTCGTGCTGGCGACGTTGCTGCCGCGTGAGCAGGCCGGTCTGGTCGAAAGCCCCTTCGTCACCGTGTTCACCTACATCGGTATCCCCTACTCCGCCGACATCATGAACTTCGTGATCATCACCGCGCTGTTGTCGGCCGCCAACTCCGGGCTGTACGCCGCCTCACGGATGCTCTGGACCCTGAGCGACCAAGGGCACCTGCCCAAGCAGTTCTCCCACTTGACCCGCATGGGCACCCCATTGAACGCCATCGTACTAAGCATGGTCGGTGGCGGCGCATCCCTGCTCAGCAGCGTGTTTGCCGCCGACACGGTGTACCTGGCGCTGGTGTCGATTTCCGGGTTGGCGGTGGTGGTGGTGTGGATGAGTATCGCCGCGAGTCAAATTGCATTCCGCCGTCAGTTCGTGGCCAATGGCGGCGACGTGCGCGACCTCAAATTCAGGGTCCGGGGTTACCCGTGGGTGCCTTTGGGCGCACTGGTGTGCTGCAGCCTTGCTTGTGTGGGGATCGCGTTCGACCCGGAACAGCGCGTCGCGTTGTACTTCGGTTTGCCCTTCATCGCCTGGTGCTACTTCGTGTATTACATTACCCGTAACAGCCGCGAACGACGCTTGTCGCTCGCCACCACGGTTCAGCCGTCCCCCTAGACGGTGTGGGCAAGCGTGCTGAGTACCGCGTCAATAAGGTCCAGACCATGAAGCAAAAGCCGCTCCCTCCGTTGAACTGGCTGCGCGCGTTCGAGGTGTCCGCCCGGAGCCTGAACTTTACTCACGCCGCCGACGAACTGTGCCTGACCCAGGGCGCGGTCAGCCAGCAGATCCGCCAACTGGAAAGTCATCTGGGCGTGGCGCTGTTCAAGCGCCTGCCCCGTGGACTGGGGCTGACCGAAGAAGGCCAGGCTTATCTGCCGGTGGTGCAGGATGCAATTACACGGCTGGCGGTGGGCACCAACGAGATTTTTGGCCAGCACAAACGGCGGCCGATCAAGGTGCGCGGCAGCCTGGCGTTTTTCGTCCACTGGCTGGCACCCAAGCTGGTGGACTTTCGTCAGGCTCACCCCCACGTCGATATCCGCTACATCAGCAATATCTGGATCAAGGAACTGGATGGCGAAGACGATATGGAAATTCGCTGGGGCCATGGTCAATGGCCTGGCCTCGTGTCCCAGCGGCTGACCTGGGACACCTTGTTCCCGGTCTGCTCACCCGCCCTGATGGCACGATCACCGCTGACGGTGGCGAGCGACGTTGCGCGGCATACGTTGTTGCATGTGCTGGGTTACGAAGAGGGTTGGGGATACTGGCTGAAGATGGTCGGCGCGGACGACGTCGATTCGTCCCGTGGCATGCAGTTCGACACATTGATCTCGACGTTGCGCATGGCCGAACTCGGGCAAGGGATTGCGCTGGCGCGCTCCTCAATGGTTGACGAGATGCTCCAGGACGGGCGTTTGATCGAGCCCTTCGACCAGCGCATCGAAGCCAGCGAGTCGTTCTACCTGGTACGCGGCTCCGGGGCAGACCAGCACCCCGACGCCATGATGTTTTCTACCTGGCTGGTCGAGCAGGCCCATCGCTACAAATAAATGGCCGGAGCCAAACCATGCACTACATAAGCACTCGAAGTTCGACCGTGCAGGCCGACTTTGAAAAGGTCGTGTTGTCCGGCCTGGCCGACGACGGCGGACTGTTCGTACCCACCGAACTGCCGCTGTTCGAGCCCCAGGATATCGCCAACTGGTCAACCTTGCCCTACGACGAACTGGCGTATCGGATCATACGTCCGTTTGTTGGCGGGACCATCCCCGAAGCGGACCTCAAGCGCCTGCTCAAAGAAGCCAGCAGTCAGTTCAAGCACCGTGCGGTGGCGCCGCTGCATCAGGTCGATCGCAACGAATGGGTGCTTGAGCTGTTCCACGGCCCGACCCGCTCCTCGAAGGATTTCGCCGCGCAGTTGCAGGCGCAACTGGTGCAGTACTTTCTGCATAAGCACCCGCGACGCGCAGTGGTGCTCGGCGCCACCAACGGAGACACCGGACTCGCGGCGATCGAGGCGTTCAAACACAGTAACGACACCCACGTGGTGCTGCTATACCCGGAGTCCGCGGTCGCGCAGCATCAACTGCACGAGTTGCAGGGGGTTGCGCATCCCAATGTGCATACGTTCGCAGTCGCCGGTAGCTTTGACGACTGCCAGCAGCTCGCGAACCACTTGTTCAGGCATTGGCCCAACCCGCGCCATGAGGCGATCAGCTTCAATTCCAGCAACTGGGTCAACGTGCTGGCGCAGCTCGTGTTTTATTTCTACGCCGTGCTGCAATTGGGCGCAGGTCAACGATCTGTCGGCTTCAGCGTGCCGGCGGCGAGTTTCGCCGAAGTCTACGCAGGCTACATCGCGCAAAAAATGGGCCTGCCGATTACCCAAATCATCGTCGCGACCAACAAAAATGACGCCCTGCATCAGTTGTTCCTCAAGAACCATTACAGCCGCCAGCGCGCTGACAAGACCCTGTCACCGGCCATGGACTTGTCGATTTTCTCCAACCTGGAGCGTTTTCTCTGGGAGTTGTATGGACACGACGCTGCGGCAGTCAGTGCGCTGATGGCTGAATTCGAAGCCAGCGGCGAGATGACCATCGCCAACGACTGCTGGTTGCAGGCCCGGATGATCATCGACTCTTATGCGGTCAGCGATGAAGAAACCCTGGCCGAAATCGCCTCGCTCTACCGTGACACGGGCTACCTGATTGACCCCCACACGGCCACCGGAGTACTGGCCGCAAGGCTTTATCGGCGCAGCCTGGTCGCGCCAATGGTCACCCTCGGGGAAACTTCACCGGCCAAATCCGCTGCGCTGCTCAACGAACTGGGCATCAATGTGCCGGGGCAACACGGCCAGGCGACAGCGCACTTACACGCGCAGCGTTACCGGATAACGCCCGACGACGCCGGCCTCCTTTATCAACTGCTCGATACGCTGTGAACGACGGGAGGCAGGGGGCCACATGAAGCGCATTCTGGATCCGCTCGATGAGCGCATCATCGCCGAGTTGCGGCTCAATGCCCGGGCCGCTCACGCTGAGCTGGCGGCCAAGGTCAACCTGTCCCGCAACGCCGTGCGCCAACGGATCGAACGGCTGGAGCGTGACGGTGCAATTCTGGGCTATACGGTACTGACCGGCGACGGGCGCCAAGCCTCATCCCAGATCAACGCAGTGATTTTCGTCTATCGCTATGACCGCATGCGCGGCGAGGATGTCTTGCAGGCCCTGCGGGCAATTCCTGAAGTGATCCAGTGCGACGTCATGAGCGGCGAATTCGACCTGATGCTGCGCGTCGGCGCATCAAGCCCGCAGCGGGTGCATCAGGTCTGGACTCAAATCTCGGCCCTGGCGGGGGTGGAAAATACCGTGACGTCATTCGTTCTATCGTCCGTTGTCTAAACCGGTTTCGCGGTAAAAAAAAAGCCAACGATCGTTGGCTTTTTTTGTTCCCCACGCAGCACCTACCCCTTGGTCAAAACGCCCATGAAATAGAGCAAATTGGCATATTTCACTGCCATGGTCGCGCCCCTAATCTTATGCCAGACCACTCATCACACAGATCAAGGGCATAAAAAAATGACTGAATATAAAATTGCGCTGGTGGGCTTCGGTGGCGTCAACCGAGCGTTGGCCCAGTTGATTGCCGAACGCAACGAAGACTGGAAAAACGCACTGGGTTTTACCCTGAAAATCGTCGGTGTCACCGACCTCTTCCTCGGCTCACTGATCAACCGCCAAGGGCTGGATGCCGCCTCACTGGCCGCGCTGCCGGTGACCAAGGGCGCCCTGGCAAACCTACCGGGGGGCGACGCGGTCGCGCGCACTGAAGCCGTGATCAAAGACTCCGGCGCAGACATCATTGCCGAAGCGACCTTCACCAACCCGGTGGACGGCGAACCTGCGACCACGTTCTGTCGCTGGGCCCTGGAAAACGGCCAGCACGTGGTCACCACCAACAAAGGACCGATTGCCTTGCACGGTGCGGCGCTGAAGGCCCTGGCTCAGCGCAACCACGTGGCGTTTGAATACGAAGGCTCGGTGATGAGTGGCACGCCTGTGATCCGCCTAGCCAGGCAATTGCTGGCCGGCAGCAGCATCAACAGCTTCGAAGGCATTCTCAACGGCACCTCCAATTTCGTCCTGACCCGCATGGAAAATGGCCTGGGCTTTACCGAAGCAGTCGAGCAGGCGCAGGCCCTGGGGTACGCCGAAGCCGACCCGACGGCGGATGTCGAAGGCCATGATGTACGTCTCAAGGTGGTGATCCTGGCCAACGAGCTGCTGGATGCATCACTCACCGTCAGCGATGTGCGCTGCAACGGTATCAGCGCCCTCACCCTTGAGGACATCGATCAGGCCCGCCAGAACAATGCACGCTGGAAACTCATTGGCGCCGCCACACGGCATGCCGATGGCTCGGTCAGTGCCAGCGTCGAACCGCGCCTGTTGGGCAACGATCATCCGCTCTCCAGCATCGGCGGCGCCACGAATGCAGTGTCGTTCAGCAGCGACCTGATTGGCACGGTGACGGTTTCGGGACCGGGTGCCGGTCGTACAGAAACAGCCTTTGCGCTGCTGTCGGACATCATCAGCCTTCATCAATCCGCTGCACAGGGTCGGGAGTAAGCCAATGAACGTATCGAATTTGGCCCGTACGGTTGGGGCAGCACAAATACAGGTGTTCAATCCCTTTGACGGTGCGCTTGTCGGCACCGTAGCCGACGTGTGTGCGTCCCAGGTTCCGCACTTGCTGGAACAGGGGCGCCAGGGCGTTCGGGCCAGTGCGGGCTTGCCGCGTTATCGCAGGGCACAGATTCTCGAACAGACGGCCTTGAACATCGAACGCGATGCATCGGCATTTGCCCGACTGATCCTCGACGAAGCCGGCAAGACCCTCAAGCAGGCGCAAAAAGAGGTCAAGCGCTGCGTCAACACCCTCAAGCTGTCAGCCGAAGAAGCCCGGCGCAATGCCGGCGAGGTGATCCCTTTTGATGCCTATGAAGGTTCAGAATCTCGCCAGGGTTGGTTCTCCCGCGAGCCCCTTGGCTTGATCGTCGCCATCACGCCATACAACGATCCCTTGAACCTGGTGGCGCACAAGCTCGGCCCAGCCATCGCCGGCGGCAACGCGGTGATTCTCAAACCGTCGCAATTGGCGCCGTTGTCAGCCATGAAACTGGTGGCGTACCTGATCGACGCTGGCTTGCCCGAATCGGTGGTCACGGTTGCCACCGGTGGTGCCGAACTGGGCAAAGCCCTGGTCGCGGCGCGTGACGTGCGCATGATTTCCTTCACCGGAGGCTTTGTCACCGGTGAGCAGATCTCCCGCACCGCAGGCTTGAAGAAACTGGCAATGGACTTGGGCGGCAATGCGCCCGTAATCGTCATGGACGACTGCGACCTTGAGGCCGCAGTGGCGTGTTGCGTGTCCGGCGCCTTCTGGGCGGCAGGACAAAATTGCATCGGCACTCAGCGACTGCTGGTTCATGGGTCCGTTTATGCCGCGTTCCGCGAACGTTTTGTCAGCCAGGCCCAAGCCCTGTTGGTCGGCGACCCGTTGCTTGCCAGCACCGATATCGGCCCGATGATTACCCGACAAGCGGCGCAGAATGCCGAGCGCGTGGTAGCCGACGCGTTGGCCCAAGGCGCAACCTTGCTGTGCGGGCACACACGACAGGATTCGTGTTACGCCGCCACCGTATTGGAAAACGTCGATCACGCCAGCGCACTCTGGCGCAACGAAGTCTTTGCGCCCGTGGTGGTATTGCAACGGGTTGAGTCCTTCGATGAGGCCATCGCGCTGGCCAACGAGCCTGACTACAGCCTGCACGCCGGTATCTTTACGAGCGACCTGGCGACGGCCTTGAGCGCCGCCCGCAGGATTGAGGCGGGAGGTGTGATGATCAACGACTCGTCCGACTATCGCTTTGATGCAATGCCCTTTGGCGGTTCCAAATACGGCAGCCTCGGCCGTGAGGGCGTGCGTTTCGCCTACGAGGAGATGACCCAACCCAAGGTGGTGTGCCTGAATATCCGCGCTTGATCGATCCAAGGTAGTCAGCAGTGGGAGCGGCTGCCTCCCATTGCCAACCGTCCCAGGCACTCACCGCTGACAGGCATTGATCGGCGACACTCGCCGACGCCAGGGTTGCGCACGCTCCAACTGCGCAGCAAGGGCGAACAGCGTACTTTCCTCGCCAAAACGGCCCGCGAAGTGGGCGCCCATCGGCAGGCCGGCGGCGCTCCAGTACAGCGGCACCGACATCGCCGGTTGCCCGCTGGCGTTGAACAACGCGGTAAACGGTGAGTAGCTGTGAAACTGCTCAATCAGTTCATCCAGGCTCAAGCGGTCGTCCTGCACATCCAGCTCGCCAATCGGTGCCGGCTCACGGGCCAGGGTCGGCGTGAGGATCAGGTCGTATTCCTGCATGAACATCGCCAACTGCCGGCCCAAGCCATGAATCCATTCCACCGCGCCCGCGTAATGGGCCCCGCTGACATCGCCCTTGCTGCGCAAAATGATCCGGGTGCGCGCCTCAAGCTCCTCGGGCTGCACCGCAAAGCCGCGCATCTGTCCCAGCATGTCGAGATAGTGACGGGTACTGGCACCAATGATGGTGAAGACCTGATCGAGAAATTCCGGCAGCGAAACCGGCAACTTCACCGGCTCAACCCGATGGCCCAGGGATTGGCACAATCTGGCGGCCTCCTGCACCGATGCCAGCGCTTCGCTGGACGTCGGCCAAGGCCCGAGTTGCTCCACCAGTGCGATGCGCAGCGGCTTTGGGTCGCGCTGTAACGCCGAAACATAGGGCTGCGCCTGCACCGGTGCGGCATAGGGTGCGCCGAGGTCGATCCCGGCCGTTGCATCCAACAAGGCGGCGCTGTCACGTACCGACAAGGTGATCCCATGGGGCGTGCCCATGCCGGCCCAGCCTTCGCCGACCATCGGCCCTGATGGCAACAACCCGCGACTGGGCTTAAGGCCAAACACCCCGCAGCAGGACGCCGGCACGCGCAAGGAGCCGCCGCCGTCGTTGCCATGGGCAAACGGGACGACACGCGCCGCCACCAAGGCGGCCGCGCCACCGCTGGAGCCGCCCGCACTGTGGCCGGTGTTCCAGGGGTTGCGTGTGGCGCCAAAGCGCGTGGACTCGGTGGAGTACGACGTGCCGAATTCGGGCGAGGTGCTGGTGCCGGCGATCACGCAACCGGCACGGCGCAAACGGGTCACCAGTTCGGCCTCAAAATCTGCGCGAAACCCTCCCAGTGCCTGGGAACCGTTGGTCATCGCCGCGCCGTTGACCGGCGAAAACAAGTCTTTGATCAAGGTCGGTACGCCCGCGAATACGCCGTGGCCGGGCTGCACGGTGCGTGCAGCTTCACGGGCCGATGTGTACAGCCTTTCGGCCACGGCATTGAGCTGCGGCTCGACCCACTCAATCCGGTCAATCACCGCTTCAAGCAACTCGCCGGGGTGCACTTCGCCACGGCGGACCCACTCGGCCAGGCCGGTGGCATCCTCGCTGTCCAACAGATTCTGGATGTTCATGTTTATCTCCTTTTAGTTACGAATGACTTGACCGGAAGGCACCCGGAGCCCCTTTACGTCGGGCGTGCAGGCCTGCCAGCGCCCAGATCGCCGCCGAGGCAAAGCTGGCCAGCGCCAGCCACTGGATGGAGGTGCGCAGGTCAACGGCGTAGACACTGAGCAGCGCCACCACCAGCGGGCTGACAAATTGGCCGAAATACAGGCAAGCCGTGAACCCGCCCAGGCCGCGCCCGCGCGTCCGGGCACTCAGGGCATTCATCACCGGCGCCATCACGTTGGGCACCAGCAGCCCGGCGCCCAGGCCGTGAATCAGCACCGCCACCAGCACCGCGATGTAGCTTTGCCCGCGCATCAGCAGCCACAGCCCCAACCCCAGCAGAGCCAGCAACAGCGCGTTGCAACCGACGATACCGAAGCGTCGACGCAGCAATGGCCAGGCCAGCGAACCGCCCAGGGTCGCGAGCAAACCCAAGCCCGCCGACAGCCCGATCAGCGTGCTAGAGGTCACTCCCAGGCCGACCAGCAGAATCGGGGCCTGGATCGGCACGATAAAACTCAGGACCATCCCGCTGAGAATCAGCAGATAACCCAGTACCAACGGCACCACGGCTACCCTGCCCGGCTCGGGTTCGTCGAGGGACTGCGGGCGGCTAGCCGGTTCCCACAGCACCTTCATCATCAGCGGCACCAACAGCAATGGCAGCAGGTACAGCAGGAACGGCAGGCGCCAGGAATGCTCGCCCAGCGCGCCGCCCACCACAAAGAACAGCGAGCCCACCAGGCCGATGGTTACTACCTGCCGATTGATGTAACGCAGCCGTTCCTCACCGTGCCAATAGTCGGCAATCAAGGTGGCGCAACAGGTCATCACGGCGGCTTCGGCGCAGCCGAACAACAGGCGCACGCCCACGATGGCCTGCAAGTTATCCAGCAGTGCCGGTAAGGCGCCGAGCACGGCGTATAACAAGGTCGCGATGACCAGCAACGCCTTGCGCCCGACCCGGTCGGCCAACCAGCCGGCCAACGGCGCGCACAGTGCAATCGCCAGCGCCGGCCCGGTGACCGCCAAGGGCACCAGCAAGTCGGCGCGCGGCTCCAGCGGACCAAACGTGGCGCCAAGCTTGGGCAGGATCGGCGCAACCATGACCGCGCCCATGATCGTCAGGCTGCTGCCGAGCATCAGCACCAACCCTTCACGGCGCCCGCTGGCTTGCCGGGGTGGTGCGTATTCAGAACGTGATGGATTCATGGCCAGCCCCTTAAAAGCTTTGAGAAATGCGCAGCGCCACGGTGTAACCCTCGGCACGGTTGCGCGCGTCGGTTTCCTTGTAGGCATGCAGCCAGACCGGTGGCAGGCCCGGCTTGAAGTAACTCACCGCCGGCCCCACTGCCAGCACCCGTGCCCGGTTGCCCGACTGCAACCCTGGCGCATCGTCATCGCTGAACTGGCGGTAGTAATAACCGCCCAGGCCCAACGTCCACGGGCCGATGTGCTGGCCCACGGCAAACTCGTGGCGGTACTCGACACCGTTTTTGTAATCGGTTGCGGGGTTGCGGGTGTTGACGTCGACTTCAAAGCTTGAGGAAACCTCGAAGCCACTGTCGGTGAGGTAGGTGGCGTTGACGATCGGCGAGAACGTCCAGTGATTGAGACCGGGGGAAACCAGACGGTTCTTGTCGTAGTCACCGGTAGGCGCCTGGATCTGCAATTGGGTGTTGATGAACAGATTCGGCGATGGGTTCCATTGCAGGATCACCGGCAGGAATTGCACATCGGCCAGTCGAAACGGATCAGCCTCCAGGCTCAGCGGCCCAATGGGGGTCGGCACCTTGACGGAAGCGTCCATCTTGAAAAACGGCACCACCACGCCAAACCCATAGTGGGCGCCCAGTACAGTGTGATCAGTCATGCGCATATAGGCGACGCCAATCGACAAGACGTCCAACGAGAAGTGGTTGTCGATCGAACGGCCGTTGCGGTCCTTCTGCACATTGGCCGAGTAGAACGCCGTACGCAGCCCGATGGTGCCGAACGGCGTGGCCGGTGGCATCATCCCCGCGCCGAAGTCATACACGCCGACCGCCGTGGTCGGCGCGCCGTTCTCGGTCGCCTGGACGCCGGCGCAGCAACCGAGCAGCCCCAGGGTGAACAACGTCTTGCGTGCAGCGCTTGCGTTATTGTTATTGCTCATCGAATGCCCCTCCCAGCAAGTGGTGTGGGTCATCCTAGGCAGCAGCGCCGTGGGCGGGTTATCCGTTTTCAGCAGAGTTGCGTACGGCGCAGGGTCTGTGAAGGGGTTTCACCAAACAGGGTGCGATAGTCACCGGAGAAGCGGCTCAAATGCCAGAACCCCCAGCGTGCCGCGACGTCCTGTACGTTCAGGGATTGGGTGCTCATTCGCAGTTCACGACGCACTGCATTGAGGCGCAACGCACGCAAATACGCCACCGGATTGATCCCCAGGGTTTCCTGGAAACAATATTGGAGTTTGCGCCGGCTGGCGCCGATGTGGTTACACAGGTCGAGGATCGACAACGGCTCGTCGAGGTGACTCAGCGCGTATTCCCGTGCGCGGTCGACCATCCTTTTGCGCGCGGTGGGGTTGAGCGGTGGCGCGTGATCCGGCGCAATCAGCTCAAGCACGTGCAGCATCACCGAATCCCGCAGGCCACGGCGGATCGAATCGTGTCCCAGCAACGCATCCCGCGCTTGCTCGGAGCCGGACAGTGCCTCGAACAGCGCCGCGAGTTCAGCCTGCACAGACGAGTCACCCAAGCGGTAACACTTGGGAAGATCGGTAATTCGAAAGTGGCTGCCCTGACGCTCCAGCACATGCTCAAGGACGTGCTCGTCAATGGCCACACTGAGCAAATCCAGGTGTTGGGGAGTGTGCAACTCAGGAAGATGCTCACCGTGGGCGACCAACAGGCTTGGCTCATGGATCGGATGCCCCGAGCAATACACCGGGCCATCGGCACTCAAGGGGATGCTGAAAGTGATCGCGCCTTTCCACGCCATGCCACTTTTGATCATGGCCTGATTAGAGCGGTCGCGGGCCAATTGCATCCAGTCCGACCGGAACGCCACCAACTCCCCTTCAAAGGCCCCCGCAGACACTTGATCGTAGCGAACCTGCCAGCCGTGCATATTGCGAGCGTGCTCGTCGATATCGCGGGTCAGAAAACGTTGGAGCGCTGGCGCCCCTCGGGCAACCACCGCGGCCTCAGGCATCAGCACATTATTGTTGTTCATGGACCCAACCTTTTTCAGTTGCAAGGCTTACCGGTCAGGTACGAGGCAAGTTCCATTCCGAACTCAGGTGATGCGGCACATTTGTGCCGAAAACGGATAGCGATCGGTGCTGCGCGGGGCGAACACATTCACTTATTAACTAAATTTAGCCCATCAAGGCTTTATGTTTTTCAGCTCGTTGAGCAAACCCAGCAGCTGCTCCATTTTTTCCGCGCCAAACTGTTCCTCGATTTTCTGGTAGTTGCTTTCCATGCCTTCACTCATGGAAACGAAGCACTGCTGGCCGCGTTCGGTGAGGGCGACGAACACGCGGCGCTGATCCTGGCTGGACTTCTGCCGACGCACCAGGCCGTCACGCTCCAGGCGACTCAGCACGCCAGTCATGCTCGGTTTGAGAATGCATGCCTGCTGGGCGAGTTGGTGGCTTTCAAGTTCACCCTGCTGGCGCAGTATGCGAATGACGCGCCACTGTTGTTCAGTCAGTTCGTGCTGGTTCAGGGCGGGTCGGAAAAAAGCCATTGCGGCTTCACGGGCTTGCAGCAAGGTCAGGGTCAGCGAAGGTCGGGGGTTGGCCATATCGGCACCACTTGAGGGGGCGAGTCGGCAGCTTAGTGTCGCCGGCCTGTCCGTGCAAGCCGCGCGCAAGCCTGTGAAAAGTGCAATCGGTTCCGTGTAAAAGCCATTCTGTCGCACCGCTGCGCTGGTCATGCTGATCCGTACAAGATCAACAAGATCAAGGCGCAGTCTCCATGCCTGTCTCAACGCAGCCCCAATTGTCGCTGGCGGTACTCCCCCGGAGTGAGCTGTGCGTAGCGCTGGAAAAACCGACTGAAGTAGGCCGGGTCCTTGAAGCCGAGCTGGTAGCAGATCTCGTTGGCGGAGCTGCCCGTGAACATCAGCAGCCGCTTGGCCTCCTGCATCAGCCGCTCCAGGATCAGGCGCTTGGACGGCAGGTCGGCGATGCGCCGGCACACATCGTTGAGTCGCGCCTCGGTCACCCCGATGCCTTGCGCATACCGGGACAACGGCCAGTGTTGCTGGTAGTGCGCTTCGATCAGCTCGTTGAAACGGTGGAAAATCCTCAAGTCTTCGTGCCGCGCAGGCGTGGCTTTCAGCGAGTGGGAGCACAGCCGCAGCAGGCTGATCATGATCAAGCGCGTCAGGCTGTCCAGGGCCGCACTGTGCCCTGGGCGCTGGGCCTCGACCTCTGCACTGAGTTCCTCGAACAGAAAATCCAATCGACGGATTTCACTCGCGTCATGCAGGCCCAACTGCGCCAGCGCCACGCACGCGGCCGGGAGTTGCGCGCCCGCCGGCGCCAGGCTGGGATCAGCATCGATCAGTTGCCAGACCAGTTGCTGGCGCACCGTCAACACATGCCCGTCACTGTCGGCCTCGGTCACAAAGGAGTGCGGCACCGTGGGCGGCGTGAGAAAGAACATCGGCCCGGACTCGACGTATTGCTGGTCGTCCAGGTACACCCGCACCGTACCGCTTTTCACGTAGTGAACCTGGAAGAACCGGTCGTGCCGGTGAATCGGCATGTTGCGCCCGAAGAAACCCGCGAGGTTGGCCAGCCGGTCGTAGTGGACCTGCGCGTCGCTGTAGCGCTGGTCGTACACCTGGCCAATGTTGATGTTGGGAATGGGTTGTCGGTCGGTCATCGCACGCTACTCATTTTTATTCTGATTGCCGGGGTGCTGCCACGCTCATCCTGCACCGATTTGGGCAGCGCAACCAACGCGAGAACAGTCTGCCACGCTTGACGATAGTTAACATCTTAATTATAACTGTTAACACATTAACAATATTCAGAGCCTTCCCATGGCTCTGCCAGGAGAAAGCATGAGCCATGCCTTGCATGACGTCGCGACCGGCACTCTTTTCGGTGTGGCGCTCAACTACCAAGGGCTGCTGAAACAGCGCCTCGCCGAATTCGAACAGCCGCCATATCAGAAGCCGCCGGTCAAACCGGTGCTGTTTATCAAGACGCCCAATACGCGCAATCAGCACCGTGCAGCGGTGGTGCATCCAGGCCAGGGCGAGCGCCTGCAACCCGGCCCAGCCCTGGGCGTGGTGATGGGCAAGAGCGCCAGCCGCGTCAGCCAGGGCGACGCGCTCGATTACGTTGCCGGATTCACCGTCATCAATGAATTCAGCCTGCCGGAAGACAGCTACTACCGCCCCGCCGTCAAAGCCAAATGCCGGGATGGTTTTTGTGCCGTCGGGCCCGAATTGATCCCTACGGCCCAAGTCACTGACCCGCACAGCCTGGCGATCACGCTGTACGTCAACGGCGAGATTCGCCAGCAAAACACCACGGCTAACTTCGTGCGCAACATTCCTTTGCTCATCGCCGAAATCAGCGAGTTCATGACCCTGCACGCTGGCGATGTGTTGATCACTGGCACTCCGGAAGGTCGCGTGGATGTGCTGCCGGGTGACACCGTCGAAGTCGAAATCAGCGGTTTGGGCCGCCTCGTCAACCACGTCGTGGCCGAGTAACAGGAGCTTCCATGAAACACGCCCGTATCCAGTTTGAAGGCGAAGTGCACCTCGCCCATGTCGAAGACCACAACGCCGTGCGCCTGGCCGATGGCCGCCTGCTGGCCGAACATCAAGTGCAATGGCTGCCACCGGCCACAGGCAGCATGTTTGCCCTGGGCCTGAACTATGCCGATCACGCCGCCGAGCTGGCGTTCAAGCCGCCGACCGAGCCGCTGGCCTTCATTAAGTCTCCAGGCACTTACACCGGTCACAACCAAGTGACATGGCGCCCGGACAACGTCGCCTACATGCACTACGAGTGCGAGCTGGTGGCCGTCATTGGCAAGCCCGCGCGCAACGTCAAGCGCGAAGACGCCCTGGACTACGTGGCGGGCTACACGGTGTGCAACGACTACGCGATTCGCGACTACCTGGAAAACTACTACCGCCCCAACCTGCGGGTGAAAAACCGCGACGCCACCACGCCTGTCGGCCCGTGGATCGTCGATGTGGCCGATGTGCCGGACCCGAGCAACCTGACCCTGCGCACGTGGATCAACGGTGAACTGCGCCAGGAAGGCAGTACCAGAGACATGATTTTCGACATCCCCTACCTGATCGAATACCTGTCCAGCTTCATGACCTTGCAGCCCGGCGACATGATCGCCACCGGCACGCCGGAAGGCCTGGCCGATGTGGTGCCCGGTGATGAAGTGATCGTGGAAGTCGAAGGCGTCGGCCGCCTGGTCAATCGAATTGTCAGCGAAGCGGCGTTCTTCAACGCCCGTAAAGAGGCTTGAGCAGCATGATCAAACATTGGATCAACGGCCGTGAGGTCGAAAGTAAAGACGTGTTCGTTAACTACAACCCAGCCACCGGTGAAGCCATCGGCGAAGTCGCCAGCGGCGGTGCCGAGGAAGTCGCGCAAGCTGTGGCCGCCGCCAAGGAAGCCTTTCCCAAATGGGCTGGCACACCGGCCAAAGAGCGTGCGCGCTTGATGCGCAAGCTGGGCGAACTGATCGAACAGAACGTGCCGCACCTGGCCGAACTGGAAACCCTCGACACCGGCCTGCCGATTCACCAGACCAAAAACGTGCTGATCCCCCGCGCCTCGCACAACTTCGATTTCTTCGCCGAAGTCTGCACACGCATGGACGGGCACAGCTACCCGGTCGATGACCAGATGCTCAATTACACCCTGTACCAGCCAGTGGGTGTATGCGCGCTGGTCTCGCCGTGGAACGTGCCGTTCATGACGGCTACCTGGAAGACCGCGCCGTGTCTGGCGCTGGGCAATACTGCCGTACTGAAAATGTCTGAATTGTCGCCATTGACCGCTAACGAACTGGGGCGCCTGGCCGTCGAAGCCGGCATCCCCAACGGCGTCTTGAACGTGATCCAAGGCTATGGCGCAACGGCGGGTGATGCGTTGGTGCGTCACCCGGACGTGCGCGCGATTTCCTTCACCGGCGGCACCGCCACCGGCAAGAAAATCATGCAGACCGCCGGCCTGAAAAAGTACTCCATGGAACTGGGTGGCAAGTCGCCGGTGCTGATCTTTGAGGATGCCGACCTGGAACGCGCCCTCGATGCCGCCCTGTTCACGATCTTCTCCCTCAATGGCGAGCGCTGCACCGCCGGCAGCCGCATCTTTATCCAGGAAAGCGTCTATCCGCAGTTCGTCGCCGAGTTTGCTGCGCGCGCCAAACGCTTGATCGTCGGCGACCCGCAAGACCCGAAAACCCAGGTCGGCTCGATGATCACCCAGGCCCACTACGACAAGGTCACCGGCTACATCAAGATCGGCCTCGAAGAGGGCGCCACCCTCCTCGCCGGCGGCCTCGAACGTCCGGCCAACTTGCCGGCGCACTTGAGCAAAGGCCAGTTCATCCAACCGACGGTGTTCGCTGACGTGAACAACAACATGCGTATTGCCCAGGAAGAAATCTTCGGCCCGGTGGTGTGCCTCATTCCCTTCAAGGACGAAGCCGAAGCCCTCAAACTGGCCAACGAAACCGACTATGGCCTGGCGTCGTACATCTGGACCCAGGACATCGGCAAGGCGCATCGTCTGGCCTATGGCATCGAAGCCGGGATGGTGTTCATCAACAGCCAGAACGTGCGCGACCTGCGTCAGCCGTTCGGCGGCGTGAAAGGCTCCGGCACCGGCCGTGAAGGCGGCCAGTACAGCTTCGAAGTGTTCGCCGAGATCAAGAATGTGTGCATCTCGATGGGCAGCCATCACATTCCACGCTGGGGCATTTGAGTCACACCAGCCCCCTAAGACAACAACAATAATTTCAGGAGAATCATCATGGGCGAAGTCGTCCTGGCGGCGAAAATCTGCCACGTTCCCTCGATGTATTTATCGGAGCTGCCCGGCAAGCACCATGGCTGCCGTGAAGCAGCGATTGCCGGTCACAAAGAGATCGGCCGCCGCGCCCGCGAACTGGGCGCCGACACCGCCGTAGTGTTTGACGTGCACTGGCTGGTCAACAGCGCCTATCACGTCAACAGCGGTGAGCACTTCAAGGGCACCTACACCAGTAACGAGCTGCCGCACTTCATCAAGAACATGGACTACGAATACCCAGGCTGCCCGGAACTTGGCGAGTTGATCGCCGCCGAGGCCAATGCGGCCGACGTGCGTACCCTGGCCCACAACATCCCCAGCCTGGAGCTGGAATACGGCACCCTGGTACCGATGCGCTACATGCACATGGGCGTACCGGACGCGCAGAAATTCAATGTGGTATCGATTGCCGCCTGGTGTGCCTGGCATCGCCTGCAAGACAGCTTCACGTTCGGCGCCGCCGTGCGCCGGGCCATCGAGAAGAGCGACCGCAAAGTCGTGGTGCTGGCTTCCGGCTCACTGTCGCACCGGTTCTCCGACGACCGTAATGCCGAAGCCAATATCCATAACTGGACGCGCGAGTTCGACAAACAGGTCGATCTGCATGTGGTGGAGCTCTGGCGCCAAGGCCGCTGGAAAGAGTTCTGCGCGATGCTTCCGGACTACGCCGAACACTGCTTCGGCGAAGGCAAGATGCACGACACCGCGATGCTTCTCGGGCTACTCGGCGGGCCGGATTACGACAAGCCTGCCGAAATCATCACCGCCCCGTTCGGCAGCTCAGGCACCGGGCAGATCAACGCCATTTTCCCCGTTTGACCGTATGGCCGCACGGTGTCCCCGCGCGGTCTGAAGGAGCCGTCCATGCCCCACTTCATCGCTGAATACACCGACAACATCGAGCAGCAGGCGGACTTGCCTGCCCTGTTTGAAAAAGTCCATGCCACCCTGGGCGACAGCGGTGTGTTCCCGCTGGGCGGCATCCGCAGCCGAGGCGTGCGCCTGGATACCTGGCGCATGGCCGACGGCAAGCACGACTACGCCTTCGTGCACATGACGCTCAAGGTCGGCCATGGCCGCGACCTGGCGACCCGTCAGCAAGTCGCCGAACATCTTTTTGAGGTGATCACCGCGCACTTTGCCGAGCTTCAGGCCCAACGCCTGCTGGCCCTGTCGTTTGAAATGATCGAGCTGCACGAGCAGCTCAACTTCAAGCAGAACAACGTGCACGCCTTCCTCAAGGCCCAGCTGGGCTAGCACGCCCTGCCCGTTCACTCCATCGGCCTTCTCAGACAAAAAGTATAAAACCATGAGCACAGCCAATATCGCCGACAGCCTCGGCAGCGTCGCCCGCGACCGCACCCACAGCACCATCACCTGGCGGCTGATGCCGCTGTTGTTGATCTGCTACCTCTTTGCCCACCTCGACCGCATCAACATCGGCTTCGCCAAGATGCAAATGAGCGCCGACCTGAATTTCAGCGACACGGTCTACGGCTTCGGCGCCGGTCTGTTCTTTGTCGCCTACGCGCTGTTCGGCGTACCGAGCAACATGGCCCTGGACCGTGTGGGTCCCAGGCGCTGGATCGCCACGTTGATGGTGGTGTGGGGCGCGCTGTCGACCTGCATGTTCATGGTCGACAGCGCCACGGGCTTCTATGTGCTGCGCTTTTTGCTCGGAGTGGCCGAGGCGGGTTTCTTCCCAGGCATCCTGGTCTTCCTCAACCGTTGGTACCCGGCGGGTCGGCGTGCGCAAGTCACCGCCTTGTTTGCGATTGCGGTGCCCATGGCCGGGGTGATTGGAGGGCCACTGTCGGGCGGCATTCTTGAGCACTTCCATGACCTGGGCAGCCTGCGCGGCTGGCAGTGGATGTTTGTCATCGAGGGCGCGCCGGTCATCCTGCTCGGGCTGGTGGTGCTCAAGTGCCTGCCGGACAGTTTCGAGACCGTTACCTGGCTGACGCCCGCGCAGAAGCAACAACTGCGCGAACAACTGACGAAGGAAGAACAGCGCAAATCGATCACCTCGTTCTCCGCGATTCTGCGTAACCCGCAAGTCTGGCTGTTGGTGGCGGTGTATTTCGCGGTGATGCTGGCGGTCAACACCCTGGCGTTCTGGATGCCAACACTGATCCACGGCGCCGGGTCGGCAGCGACGGCAAGGTCGGACTGCTCAGTGCAGTGCCGTATCTGGCGGGTTGCTTTTTCATGATCGGCTGCGGGCGTTCGTCGGATCGCCAGTGTGAACGCCGCTGGCACCTGTGCGTGCCGTTGCTGATGGCGGCTGCCGGTATTGCCATCGCCGGGCTCGCTCCGGCCAACCCGACCCTGGTGCTGAGCGGCCTGATCCTCGCCGGCATGGGCGCCAGCGCGGCATTGCCGATGTTCTGGCAGTTACCTCCGGCGTTTCTCTCCAACACCACTCAGGCCGCCGGCATCGCCTTGATCAGTTCCTTCGGCAGCATCGCGTCTTTCTTTGCGCCCTATCTGATTGGCTGGATGCGCGACACCACCCACAGCGCCAGCCTGGCCCTTTACGCCCTGGCGCTGCTTATTGCACTCGGTGGCCTGCTGGTGCTGCGCACCCAGGCCGCCATCGTCAACCCTCACTGAGAGACCTTTGTCATGCTTGATCAACAGCTCATCCAGCAAGCCGCCGCCCGTCTTGACCAGGCCGAAAGGTCACGGGAACAGGTGCGCCAGTTTTCCCTGGAGCACCCGACGATCACGATCGAAGACGCCTACGCCATCCAGCGCGCCTGGGTCGCCCAAAAGATCAAGGACGGGCGCAAGCTGGTCGGCCACAAGATCGGCCTGACCTCCCGCGCCATGCAAGTGTCGTCCAACATCACCGAGCCGGATTACGGCGCGCTGCTCGATGACATGTTCTTCGATGAAGGCACCGACATCCCCTTCGAGCGCTTTATCGTGCCGAGGGTCGAGGTGGAGTTGGCGTTCATCCTGGGCAAACCGCTTAAAGGCCCGAATGTGACGGTGTTCGATGTGCTGGACGCCACCGAGTGGGTGATCCCGGCGCTGGAGATCATCGACGCGCGTATCCAACAGGTCGACCCGCACACCAACGCCACCCGCAAGGTGTTTGACACCATCTCCGACAATGCCGCCAACGCGGGCGTGGTCATGGGCGGACGCGCCGTGCGCCCCACTGAAATCGACCTGCGCAAAGTGCCGGCAGTGCTCTACCGCAATGGCGTGATCGAAGAATCCGGCGTATCGGCCGCCGTGCTCAATCACCCGGCCAAGGGCGTGGCCTGGCTCGCCAATAAACTCGCCGCGTATGACGTGACCCTGCAACCTGGGCAAATCATCCTCGGCGGTTCCTTCACCCGGCCGGTGGCGGCCAACCCTGGCGATACCTTTCATGTGGACTACGACATGTTGGGCTCGATTGCCTGCCGCTTCGTTTAACAGGAGATCGCTCGATGGACATGCCTATCAACACCTTCAAGCAACGCCTGCACAGCGGTGAGGCCCAGATCGGCCTGTGGTTGGGTTTATCCGATGCCTATTGCGCAGAACTGGCCGCCAACGCCCGGTTTGACTGGCTGCTGATCGACGGCGAACACGCGCCCAACGACCTGCGCGGCATGCTCGGCCAGCTCCAGGCCGTGGCGCCCTACCCCAGCCACCCGGTGATCCGCCCGGTCATCGGTGACACCGCGCTGATCAAACAAGTGCTCGATATCGGCGTACAAACCTTGCTGGTGCCCATGGTGGAAAGCGCAGCGCAGGCACGGGAACTGGTCAAGGCGATCCACTACCCGCCCAACGGCGTGCGCGGCGTCGGCAGCGCGCTGGCACGGGCGTCGCGCTGGAACAGCATCCCCGATTACCTCGACAAAGCCGACGAGCAGATGTGCTTGCTGGTGCAGATCGAAAGCCGTGAAGGCCTGGCCAACCTAGATGCGATTGCGGCGGTAGAGGGCGTGGATGGTGTGTTTATCGGCCCGGCGGACCTGAGCGCCTCGATGGGTTTTCGCGGCAACCCCGGCCATCCTGACGTGCAGGCGGCGATTGAACACGCCATCGCCCGTATCCGCAGTGCTGGCAAGGCCGCCGGCATCCTCAGCGCCGACCAGGCCTTGGCGCGGCGTTACATCGAACTGGGCGCGGCGTTCGTCGCAGTGGGCGTCGACACCACCGTGCTGATGCGCGGATTGCAAAGCCTCGCGGCGGCCTTCAAAGATGCACCGGCGCCCACAAGCACTGCCGGTGCTATCTACTGACGCTGCGATATTCGCGTTTGCTTTGGCTACGCCGTCAAACACGCTGGCCGAACACAGGCTTGAATCCGTGGGCAACCCGGCAGGACGCCGGGTTAGCTCTATCAACGCTTGAGCGTCTTCAGCTCATTGAGCAACGCCAGCAACGTCTGCAACTTCTCCTCACCAAAGCCCGCCTGCAGGCGCTGATAATTCGCCTCCATGCACTGACTCATCGAGGCAAAACACGCCTGACCTTTGTCGGCCAACCGCACCAGCACACGCCGTTGGTCCTGCTGCGCCTTGCGCCGCTCAACCATGCCCGCGGCCTCCATACGAACCAGCACACCGGTCATGCTCGGTTTGAGGATGCACGCAAGCTCCGCCAGACGATTAATCTCCAGCTCATCGTGCTGGCTCAGGATGCGAATGACCCGCCATTGCTGCTCGGTCAAACCGTGTTGGTTAAGCGAAGGACGAAAAAACCCCATGGCGGCTTCACGCGCTTGGAGCAAAGTAAGGGTCAGGGATTGGCGCGGTTTGGGCATGGGTGCAGGCGTCGCAATTAGTTAACAGATTAACAACATTCTAGCACCCGCGACTGATCACCGTGTGCCGCTTTACCGCCTGGCCGGCTCCAGGGTGGACAGTGGCAGCCAGGGTCAAGACCGACGGCACACAGAATCAAGACACCTACCGCTCGGAAGGCAGTTAATACACCCCAACAGGCACAGAGCTTCTTGTCGGCTCTGCAGTGAGTTCCCCTTCACTTTTCCAGGCTGCGCCATGATCAATATCGAAACGCCGACCTACTACTCGGCAACCAAAAAATACAACCTCAGTTTCCCAACCCTCGAACAGGACGTGGAAGCGGATGTGGTAGTGATTGGCGGCGGTTTCTCCGGCATCAACACCGCGCTGGAACTCGCTGAAAAAGGCATCACCAACATTGTGGTGCTCGAAGCGCGCTACCTGGGCTTTGGTGGCACGGGCCGCAATGGCGGGCAGATCATGGCGGGGATCGGCCATGACTTGGAGAAGATCAAGCAACAAGTGGGCGACGAAGGCCTGCGCCAGATTTTTGAAATCAGCGAGCTGGGCGCCGGGATCATCAAGGACCGCATCGCCAAATACTCGATTGACGCAGACTTCTGCCACGGCTACGGCTACATGGGCTTCAACGCCCGCCAGGAAAAAACCCTGCGCGCCTGGGAGAAAGACTTCAAGTCGATCAATACCAAAGACGAAATCCGCTTTATGGCAGGGTCCGAGGTCAAGCAGATCATCGGTTCCGACGCCTATACCAGCGCGCTGCTGCACATGGGCGGCGGCCACGTGCATTCGCTCAACCTGCTGCTGGGCGAAGCCAAGGCACTGGCCGGCCATGGCGTGCGCATCTTCGAACACAGCCCGGCCCTGGACGTCAGTTATGGCGAGCGCATCACCGTGCGCACCGGCCGCGGCTCGGTCAAGGCGTCCAAGTTGCTGTGGGCCTGCGACAGTTTCCTCAACAAGCTCGAACCCGAACTGCACAAGACGACCGTTAACACCTACGCCTTTCAGTTGATGACCGAACCGTTGTCGGACGAGATGATCCATCGCATCAGCCCGATACGCGGCGCCTACAGCGATATTCGGCCAGTGATCGACTACTACCGCGTCACCAATGAAAACCGCTTGCTGTTCGGTGCCGCCACGCCGTTTGTCGAGCACATCCCGCTGGACCTCAAAGCCTGGAACCGCAACCTGATGCTGAAGATTTTCCCGTACCTCAAGGACGTGAAGATCGACCTGGCGTGGGGCGGGCCAATGGCGACCGGGGCCAACCTGTTTCCGCAGATCGGCACCCTCAGTGGTCGCCCCAACGCCTTCTATGTGCAGGGTTACGCCGGCTTTGGCGTCACGCCCAGCCACATCATCTGCAAGGTCCTGGCCGAAGGCATGAGCGAGGGTTCATCGCGCTATGACCTGATCAGCTCGGTCAAGCATGCGCAGATCCTGGGCAAGGACCATATCCGCCCACTGCTGCTGACCGCCGGTAAAAGCCTTCATCAACTGTCGGGTTACTTCAACGGTCGCCGTTGATTCCCACCGTTTCATTCTCAGGAGAACTGCCATGCCCGTTACGACGCTCAAGAAAGACATCCAATTATCCGACCTCGATGCCTGGGGCACCGTCGCCGACCTTGGTTCCGAGATCCTCGAAGGTGAAGTCAACGCCTTCGGCAAAATGACCTTTGGCGCACCGACCGACCCGGTCAGCAGTGCCTATTTCGGCACCACCCAAGGCAAGTTCCGCATGGTCTATCCGTTTGCCGAACAGGCCACCGTGGTCACCGGCGAAGTGGTATTGACCGATGAAAGCACCGGCCAGAGCAGCCGTTACAAAGCCGGCGACAGCTGGTTCGTGACCAAGGGCACGCCGGTGCTGTGGGAGATTGTGAGCGAGAGCTTTGTGAAGCACTATTTCGCGGTTGTTTGATGGTTCTGCCTGCCGGCTTCGGTCGGCAGCATTTTCTCCGGCGCAGGTGACCGACCATGCACGCCATCCCCGCTCAGGAAGTCGCCGGCCATTGCCTGCAGGCCTTCACCCAGCTCGTCCCCGCCAGCCAGGCCGCGTTTTATTGTGTCGACCGCCAACTCCAAGCCCGCGATTTCCAACTGCAAGGCATGAGTGGCGAGATGCACCGCGACTACCTGGACAACTACCGGCAATTCGACCCGTTGCAGCCGCGCAATTGCCTGTCCACCGGGCTGGCCGTGGTGCCGCTGGGTTTGGCCATGGCCCGCCAACCCCAGCGTGACAGCCGCCGCTATCGCGACTTCCTGCAGCGCTACGGTGTAATCGATGTGGTGGAGATCGTTGCCCATCGCGCCGACCACCCCCAGGCGGCCATCTCGTTACTGCGCACTGCCGAACAAGGCGCCTTCACCCCCGACCAATTGGCGCAGCTCACTGCCTTGCAGGCCCTGCTGCAAATGGCAGTGGCCAATATGCAGCCCTGTGAGGATGCATTCGCCGCCTTCACGCCCAAGGAGCGCCAGATCGCGTGGTTATTGCGTCAAGGCGCGAGCAACAAGCAACTGGCCCTGGAACTGGACGTGGGCCTGCCCACCATCAAGACCCACCTGATCCACCTGTTCCGCAAGGCGGGCGTGAGCAGCCGCACCGAACTGGTGGCGGCGCTGTTTCTGTAGCGGGCTCAACCCTTCGGTTGATAGGCGCGCGCCCTGCTCCACCTCATGCTCCGGGTTGTCCATTCAACCCACCGGAGCCATGCAATGACCACCCCATCCGACTGGATCACCGTAGGCGCCCTCGCCGACGGTTTCGCCCCCGCAGCGTTCATCCTGCCCAACCTCGCCGACCTCAACGGCAAAACCTTCACCCTGCACTTTGCCAACGGCTGGCAGATCGAGCATCGCTTTGAAGCCGACGCGCTGCACTGGCACGCCGCCGACGGCCACTCCAGCGGTTCGGCCGCGTACCGCGCTACATCCGTGCGACCGGGGCTGTACCTGGTCGATTTCATCAAACGCGAAGCCGGCCAGGCGTGGTCGATCAGCCTGGTGCTGGACACCGCCACGTCGTCGGTCACCGCCGTGATCGGCCGCATGCCGCGCCGCGAGCACACCGAAGAAGGCCTCTACAGCCGCGCCCTGGCCGGCAAAGCGTTGACCTCGGTTGAGGTGGATTTCCTCCACGGCAGCCTGGACCAACCCTGGCAACCCGGCCATTGCCCCCACGCGCCGACCCAGGAGCTGACCGGCTTGCGCAACCTGTACCGCTACAGCCCGAGCGAAGTCTACGAGCACATCTACCTGAACGATCAGTTCTACGCCTGGCAATGCATCAAGGGCGTAGAGCAAGGCCTGTGCGATACCGACCGCTGCCACTACTACAAGATCGCCGACCAGTTGTACCTGTTTGTCTGGCGCGAAAAGATCATCCCGACCTTGGGCCTGGTATTGATCGACCTGCAACAGCACCGCAGCGACGGCAAGATCTTCGGCTACGCCGACGCGTCCTTTGCTGAGCTGTCGAACTTTCCGGTCAGTTCCTACTGCCAGGTACTCAACCGTACGGAGTATCCCGATGCCTGATCCACGCACCGTCGTCATCACGGGCGCCGGCACCGGCATCGGCGCCGCTTGCGCCAGGCTGTACGCCGCCGAAGGGGCCAATCTAGTCTTGATGGGCCGGCGTCGTGAGCCGTTGGAGCAGGTGGCGGCCCAAACCGGTGGCCTGATCCTGGTCGGCGATGCGGCCTGCCCGGACACCTGGGAAGGCTTTATCGCGCAGATTCGCGCGCACCATGGCCGCCTTGATGTATTGCTGGCGTGTGCCGGTGGGCATGGCGTGGGCAGTGCCAGCCAAACCAGCCCGGCCACCTGGGAAGCCGCGTTGCGCAGCAACCTGGACAGCGCGTTTTATAGCGCCCGGGCTTGCCTGCCGCTGCTGATCGAAAGCGCCGGCAATATCGTGCTGCTCGGCTCCATCGCCTCCCTGGCCGCCGGGCCTGAAGTGTGCGGCTACACCACCGCCAAGCATGCGCTGCTCGGGCTTAACCGCTCGCTGGCACGGGACTACGGGCCGCGTGGGGTGCGGGTAAACGCGGTGTGCCCCGGCTGGGTCACCACGCCGATGGCCGATCAGGAAATGCAGCCGTTGATGGAGGCTTACGGCGACACGTTGCAGCAAGCCTATGTCCGCGTATGCGCCGACGTACCGTTGCGCCGCCCCGCCAGCGCCGACGAAATCGCCAAGGTGTGCCGGTTCCTCGCCAGCCCTGACGCCTCAATCATCACCGGCGCAAGCGTGGTCGCCGACGGCGGTTCGAGCATCGTGGATGTGCCGACGCTGGCCTATGCCCATATGGAGAACGCCCATGCCTGAAGATTTAAATTTCAGCGGCAAAACCGTGCTGGTCACCGGCGGCGCCCAAGGCATCGGCCAGGCCATTGTCGAGGCGTTTGCCTGGCGCGGCGCGCGCGTGATGATCGCAGACCTGCGCCTGGCGCAAGCCCAAGCGCTGGCCGAAGCGCTGCGTGTGCGAGGCTGTCAGGTCGAAGCCATGGAACTTGATCTGGCTGACGCCGCCGCCGTGTTCGACGGTATCAAGGCCATAGACCTGGACTGGGGCCGCCTGGATGTTCTGGTGCACAACGCCGGCTATTTCCCGCTGACACCCTTCGCGCAGATCACCCCCGCCGTCCTGGAACGCACCCTGGCGGTCAACCTCTGCGCATTGTTCTGGCTGACCCAGGCCGCCTTGCCCATGTTTCAGCGCCAGGGCGGTGGCTGTGTGTTGGTCACGTCATCGGTCACCGGGCCACGGGTTGCCTATCCGGGCCTCAGTCACTACGCGGCGTCCAAAGCCGGGGTCAACGGTTTTATCCGCAACACAGCGCTGGAGTTGGCCTGCGACGGAGTGCGGGTCAATGGCGTCGAGCCAGGGATGATCGCCACGCCGGCCATGGGCAATCTGGGCGACGAACAAGTCAACGCCGACATCGCCAGCCGCGTTCCTCTGGGACGACTCGGCGCCCCGGAAGATATTGCCGCAGCCATGTTGTTTCTGGCGTCTGACCTGGCCGCCTACATCACTGGCCAAACCATCGTGGTGGATGGCGGATCGACGTTACCTGAGGTGAAATAACCTCTGTGTCTCTGTAAACCGAATCAACTGCGGGAGGGGCTTGCCCCTCCCACAGGTTGATCTAGTGCTCGGCCCTTTCGAGCATCGACAGTGAGTCACCGAACACCCGCGACAACGCCGCTAGCCGTTTGACGTACCCCTGAGCCGTCGAATAAATCAACTCCACATGCAAGCTGTCGACAATCCCCAGATAGGCATCACAAAACACCTCAAGCGCCTCGGGCTCTACCCGGCTGTACCGACTGCGCGCTGCATGCTGAAAACCCTCGCGTATGCAGGCCAGATACCCCTCGAATCCCGCCGTAATCACGCTGCGAATCCGCGCCGGCGGAAAGTACGCCGTACGCAACAGAAAGCGCAGATGCGCAGAGCCTTCATAGCGGCCGATCAAGCGCTCAAGGTGCAAATAACCCGGCATCCCCGTGTACCCGGCCTCGTCCTGAAAGCACCCAGCGATAGAGTGATGTTCATGGTCCAGGGCAATCTGGAAGACCGTCTGAAACAGCGCATCCTTGCTCACAAAGTGCGCATACAACGACGCCTTGCGCATACCCGCCCCCACCGCGATATCGTTCAGCGACGAGGCGTCATACCCATGATCGGCAAAGTGTTCGACCGCCACCGCACAAATATTACTGGCCGACAGGCTGAGCGCTTTCATTGATCGATGGACAACCTACGCCGCACCGACCGCTTGCTGCAGATGGGTCGAACGAAAGTCCTTGGGCGACAGCTCGAATTGCTTCTTGAACGAGCGACTGAAGTGAGCCGAATCGGTGAAGCCCCACTTATAGGCAATCGAGGTGATCGACTCACTCTTGAGGAACGGGTTGGTCAGGTCATCCGCGCTACGCTTGAGCCGCGCCCGCTGGATGTAGCGGCAGACGCTGTCGTCCTGTTCTTCAAACAGGCGGTACAAGTGTCGCACCGAGATGTTCAGCCGATTGGCCAGGCCCACGGGGCTCAGGCCCGGCTGGGTCAGGGACTCATCAATGACTTTCTGCACATAACTGCGCAGGTTGCTGCCGTGCAACGAGGCGGTGCTGTCACCTTGGGTGTCATGCGCGTCAAACGCCGAGCCCAGCAAGGAGACAAAGGCCGCCTGCAGTGCCTGCGCCTCTTCCTCTGAATCCTGGCCTTCCAGCCCTTCCCTGCACAGTTGGTCCATCAACACATGGAGCATCCGCCCACAGGCTTTGCTCGACGAGATCTTGCCGAAGGTTTTCGAGGCGTTGCCCAGCTGTTTGCACACTGCGTTGCGCGAAAGAGACAGGGATGCATGTTCAATCAGGCCGAAGGGGCTGATCTCGATTGAACCGGTGGAATCCATCAGCAGCATGTCACCGGGGGCCAACTGGATGACCTCGTCGTTCTGGGTGATCTGGCAATAGCCGCTGCGCTGGCTGACAAGGAAGCAATGCTGGTCAATGTCGTGATCGGCGTTGGGCCGTGGGCGCTTGATCAGGCCGGCATTGGTCCGCAGGGAGGCCAGTGAGAGGCAACCACGGGAGAGCGTGGAGACTTCACCGATGAACAGCGAGCGGTTGAAGGCCAGTTCAGTGTCGAAATGGCCACAGGCCGCTCGCAAATCCTGAGTCCAGGTGTCCAATCCAGTGTGCGCAGATTGATAGGTGCTCATGGCAACTCCACAGTGGCTTCTTGTTTTTGTTGGCCAATAGTTAACATGTTATCTATATGGGCGCAACAAGTACGTAGTGCTGACTGTGGAAGCAGTAATGATGCCAAGTCGCCAAAAATCAGAGCGCGCCCAGCACCCGGTGTAACCCCGCCAGAACATCGAACAAAGCCCCTCGCTGCGCGCCGCTCAAGGCGATGTAGCGACGAAACGCTGGCATGCGGTTGACCACTTCGCTGCCGCCCATATGTTCAAGCCGAACGTGCCACTGCTGGCCGTCCAGTGCGATGCACAGGCGCTTGAAGTCGAGCGACATCAACGCTTGATGCAGGGCTTGATCCTGCGTCAACGCAGCCTCAAGCCTGGACAGCAAGCTCGGCGTACCAGCGCGTTGCCGACATGCCAGCCCCGTGCGCCGAATCGACCCGCGGTGGTGCAGCTCGAAGCGTGCATTGCCCTGCTCTGAGGCGGGCACGTTGACCATGAATTCGGTCATGACCAAGTGCATCAGCAACTGCGATTCGGTGCGCTCGCCAACCGCCACCTGCACGTCGCTATCGCCCAGACCGAACACTGCGCTTGTCGGCCCCGTCGAGGTAAAACTCGCCAGGCCAAGGTTGCGTCGCAGGTACTCAAGCGTGACGCCGGGACGATAACCGGCCGGGGCACGTTTGGCACTGAACAGCTCAGACAGCTTTTGCAGCATGCTCGATATACCCAGGGTGAGGGTTGCCAGGCTCATGGGAAAACTCCTTGGCCAGCACGTCTTCTACCGACGCGGGCTTGAATGGATTGACCTTCTGCACCACCAGTGTCCAGAACAGCGCATAGCTCGCGGTGATCCCGAGCATCACGCCAAACGGCACATAGATGTCGGCGGGGTTCATGCCCGGTGGGGTGATGAACCACATGCCCAGCAAGATGCCGACGCTGGACAGGATCTGCGGCAACGGGAAAAACGGCGAGCGATAGGCCCGTGGCAGATCAGGGCGACGAATCCGCAAGATCACCACCGACAGCGTCACCAGCAGGTAGGAGAAACTCCACGCACACACCGCCGCCAGCACCAGGTGCATGATGTTATCGGTGTTGCCACCCAGCCACAGGGCATACAGGCACGGGATCAGCATCGCCACGAGGATGCACAGCAGCGGCGTCTTGAAGCGCGGGTGCAAGTAGGTGAACACCTTGGGCAACGCACCGTCCACCGCCATGCCATAGAGAATCCGCGGTACACCGGCCATCAACGTGTTGATGGTGGCGGCGCCCGCGAACAGAAAACCGATCCCCAGCCACAGCGGGCCTACCTGGCCCATGACCTGCTCGGCAAACTTGGGAATCGCCATCGGCGTGTCGAGCAGGTGCACGCCCGACGCGGCGTCCAGCAGCACGTTTTCGACCTGGCGCTTCATCGCCGCGCCATAGATAAACATGCAGGTTGCCACGCTCAGCAATCCAAGAATCATCGCCTTGGGCATGACCTTGGCCGAGTTGCGAAGGTCCGGGGCCAACGGTGTAACGAACTCGCAACCGACGAACATGAACATGGCCATGCCCACCAGCGACAGAATGGTGATCAGGTCGGTACCCACCAGCGACACACCAAACCACCCCTCCAACTGCACCGCCGGTGCGGCGATCAGGCCCATCACGCCAAACACCATCAACGTGGTCCACATGCCGAAGGTCAGGATGATCTCGGCCCGGCCAAAGGCACTGACGCCGAAAGCATTGAGAATGCCGAACACCACCACGAACCCGACCCCCAGCAACCAGGAACCGCCGGCCGACTCCGCCAGGGTATTGAGGTGCTCGAAGTTCACCAGGGCCATGACCCCGGACAGAATGGTCTCGGCCGTGCCCGCGAACACGTGCACGATCAGGTACGCCGACAAAGTGCCGGTGATCGCGAAGAATCGACCCATGCCGCAATTGATGTAGTCGTAGACCGAACCGGTGGTCGGCAGGATCGAAGCCGCCTCGGCAAAGGTAGTCGCCTGGGCCAGCATCATCACCACTGCGATCAGCATGGCCACCGCAAAGGCGCTGCCGCCGATCCCGAAACCCATGGTCGCGGTAAGAATCACCGGGCTGGCCATGATCAGGCCAATGGTGCTGGCCAGCGCGGTTGGAAAGCCGACGCTGCCCCGTTTCAAATGCTGCGTGAGCCGGTCATTGATCGACATGGTGCGGATCCTCGAAAGCGGATTTCTTAGTGGATGCATCGAGCCCTACAGGGAGCCGGCGATAACGCCCTCCCCAACCAGTCCCTGATCAAAACGGCATCGAGCGAAATCACTGTGCGCCCATGACCTATCGAGCGTCTTGCCCATGTCTGCCGTCACTTTTGTTGCTGCCTGCCACGGGCAAAGTAAACAGATAACTCAAATTGATCAGGTGTAACACCCATAAAATGCGGGAGGGGGCTTGCCCCCGATAGCGGTGGATCAGCCATCACATCAGTGACTGACACACTGTCATCGGGGGCAAGCCCCCTCCCACATTTGACCGACTGCGTCTGCCCGCTCGGTGAACGGCTCACCACCTATAGCGCCAGCCCTGCAACATTTCAGATCGGCTTACACTCACCCGCCCATCAGCATTGGCTGATCAACTGCTTAAGTACGGCCTTGAACGTTTCGACCTGGGCTTGGCTGAACTCGGCAAACACCTTTTCCTGCTGCTCCCGTGCAATCGCCCACAGATCTTCGGTTTGCTCGACACCGGCAGCGGTCAGATGCACGCCCTGCTCATCATCATCCACCAACCCCTTGCGCTTGAGGTTGGCCACCGCGTCATCGATTTCCCGCACCGGCATCGCGACTTCCCGCAGCAGGTCGCCGGGGCTCAGGCGGGCGTCGTTCTCCAGCACCATCAACATCCGCGCCTCGTTGGTGCGCAGGCCGGTGGACAGCTGTCGGGGTTGGTAGCTGGATTGGTAGGCGCGCACCGCCTGGGTCATCAAGTAGTAGAGGTTGTGGCGCAGGCGCCCCTGGAAATGGCTGCTCGGCGGCTGGCTTTCGTCACGCTTGGTCATGCGGGTATGGGGCAAGACCATGGAATAGGCGCCCTGATGGTAGAGCAGCGGCGCACGGCCAAAATCGTCGAAGGCCACCACCTTGCCGATCATGATCCAGTGATCGCCGCCGTCCACTTGTTGGTAGTTCTCGCAGTGAAAGCGCGCCGCACAATCGGCAAATACTGGCGCGCCACCCTCTCCCGGTTCGTATTCGATCTCAGCGAAGCGATCGTCCTTGGGCCGCGCAAAATTGTTCGACAGGTCGATCTGGTCCGCCGCCAGCACGTTGACGGCGAAATGGCTGGCCTGCTCGAACACCTCATGGCTGTTGGAGCGTTTGTCGATGCTCCACAGCACCAGCGGTGGATCAAGGGACACCGAATTAAAGCTGTTGGCGGTAACGCCCACCTTGCGCCCGCAGGCGTCAGCGGCGGTGACCACGGTGACGCCCGTGGCGAAGTTGCCCAGGGCGCGGCGAAAGGCCCGTGGGTCGAAGGTCGATTCAGACATGCAAGACTCCCGGACTGCGTCATGCGCAGCCCCTATTGTTGTTTTCAAAAGCGGGTTCAGATCATGCTCGGATCGGGCTCCAGGCCCATCAGCTCACGCCCGAGGATCTGCGCACAGACGTCGTAGTCGGTGTAGGCATGGGCGCCGGTCATGTGCGAATCGCGGAACAGGCGCTGCATCTCGTTATGTTCAAACCAGGCATTGCCGCCAGCGGCTTCGAACAGGCGGTCCACCGCCTGGATGCACATCTTGGTGGCGTAGGCTTGGTTGGTGCGCCAGAACGCCAGGGTTTCGCGGCTTGGGTAGCGTTGCTGCTCACTGTGCTCGGCGTGTTCGGCCCAGGTCTTTTCCAGGAACGCTCGCGCGGCGCCCACCTGGTGCGTCGACTCGGCCAGCCGCATCAGCGCCGGGGTGGCGGCACCGACTGCGGCACCGGTGTAGGCGCGTACTCGCGTTTTGGTCTTCTCGCGGAACACTTCCAGCATCCGCTCGGCGACGCCCAGGCTCACGGTGGAAAAACCGCTGGCGAAATAGGGGCGATACGGCGAGTAGAACACCTTGCTGTCGGGGTACAAGCCGAAGCCTGCGGACTTGCCTTCCATCATGTCCTTGGCCTTCTGGATGCGGTGCTCCGGCACCCTGGCCTTGTCGATGATCAAGGTCTTGGTGCCGCTGCCTTTCATGCCCGCCGCAAACCAGTCATCGCGGATCTGATAGTCACTGCGCGGCAGCACCGCAAAGCAGTAATCCTGAGTGCCCTCGGCATTGGGCCGACGGAATCCGACAATCGCCCATTCGGCGTGATCGCAGCCGCTGCTCCAACCCATCTCACCGCTGAACAGCACGCCACCCTCAACCTCTTCGGTGCGACCGAACGGCGCGATACTGCTGCTGGCCGTGGCATTCGGGTCCAAACCCCAGACTTCCTGCTGCAACTGGGCAGAAAACAGTGCCAGTTGATGGCTGTGCGTACACAGCAGGCTCATGGCCCAGGCCGTGCTGGCGCAGGCTCCGGCGAGCAACGCGATGCAGTCGGCAAACTGTGGCAGCGACAACTCCATGCCACCGAACGCCTTGGGCTGGAACGCACGGTGCAGGCCGATGCCTTTGAGCAGCGCAATATTCTCGGCGGGCACCTTGCGATCCTGCTCGGCTTGGAAGGCATTGGCGGCAATGGTCGGCAAGACGGACTTGAGGTCTTCGAGGAGCGGGTTTGGCTTTTTCATGGATGGCCCTGCTTATTATTGGATGTCCGGGCAACCCCAAAAAGCGAGGCGTGGCGCCGGATGCAGGGCCAGTATGGAGCGCAGTTTGCTGGCCGAACATGCACCTTCCAGAGTCAAGATTGTACTTTTCAAAGGCTCAGGCTGATCCGTCGCGCACAGGCGTTGGCAGCCAGAGACATGCCACTCGGCAGCCAGAGTCAAGCCCGTTCCGGCCACTGCAATTAACCTCGGGCTTTTCAATGTCTGCCACCAGGAAAAACCCATGAGCGATATTCCACTGCTGCCCCAGGTTGAAGCCTTCCTCTGTCGAAACCATACCTTGTTCATCGACGGTGGCTACGTCGAGAGCCATTCGAGCCAGCGGTTGGAGGTGATTAACCCGGCGACCGGCAAGGTCATCGCCGATGTCGTCGACGCCGACCCGGCCGACATCGACGCAGCCGTGGCGTCGGCGAGCCGAGGCTTCAAGCAGTGGTCGCAGGTCGCACCGGCGGTGCGCGGCAATGTACTGCTCAAGCTGGCCGACCTGCTGGAGCAACACCGCGAAGAACTGGCACAGATCGAAACCTGCCAGTCGGGCAAGATCATCCAGATTTCCCGTGCTTTCGAAGTCGACCAGGCCGCGCATTTCCTGCGTTACTACGCCGGCTGGGCTACCAAGATCAGCGGCCAGACCATCACCCCGTCGCTGCCCTCCTTCGCCGGCGAGCGCTACACCGCATTCACCCTGCGCGAGCCGGTCGGGGTGGTGGTCGGCATCGTGCCGTGGAATTTCTCGACCATGATCGCCATCTGGAAACTCGCCTCGGCGCTGGTGACCGGTTGCAGCATCATTATCAAGCCCAGCGAGTTCACGCCGCTGACCATCCTGCGCATCGCCGAGCTGGCGATTGACGCCGGCCTTCCCGCCGGTGCGCTGAACGTATTGACCGGTGGCGGCAGCGTAGGCAAAGGCCTGATCGAACACCCCGGCACCGACAAGGTGTCGTTCACCGGCTCCGTGCCGACCGGGATTGCGGTGGGCCAGAGTGCCATGGGCGCCGGACTGACCCGGGCCACCCTTGAGCTGGGCGGGAAAAACTCGGCCGGATTCCTGCGCGATGTGGACCTGGACAAGGCCGTCAACGGCATCATCGAAGCGGGCTTTTTGCACTCCGGGCAAATCTGCGCCGCCGCCGAACGCTTCTTTGTGCACCGTTCGCAGATCGAAGCGGTCATGGGCAAACTGGCCCAGCGCCTGAGCGCGCTGAACATCGGCTCGCCCCTGGATGAGCGCACCGAATTCGGCCCGGTCGCCAACCGCCAGCACCAACTCAAACTCGGCGAGTTCTTCGCCAAAGCCCGCGCCGAAAACAACAGCATCATTCACGGGGGCAACCTGATCGACCGTCCTGGCTGTTACGTCGAACCGACGATCATCCTCGCCAACAACGTCAACGACACCCTGCTCAACGAAGAGACCTTCGGCCCCATTGCCACGTTCTTGCCGTACGACAGCGAAGAAGAACTGCTGGCCTTGATGAACAACACACCCTACGGCTTGAGCGCCAGCCTCTGGACCAACGACTTGGGCAAGGCCCTGCGCATGGTGCCCGCCATCGAGGCCGGCACGGTGTGGGTGAACATGCACACGATGCTCGACCCGGCGGTGCCGTTTGGCGGCAACAAATCCTCGGGGATAGGCCGGGAGTTCGGCAGTGCGTTCATCGATGACTACACCGAGCTAAAGTCGGTGATGATTCGCTACTGAAAACACCTTATTGGATCCACTGGAGCATATCGACCGATAATCGCCCAACAAAATATCAATACAAGATTGACTCTCCATCCTACTGCCCATTTAATGGATCCATTAAATAAAAATAATCCGTTGCCTGGAGAGTCATCATGTACCCCAAGAACACGTGGTATGTCGCCTGCACCCCCGATGAAATCGCGCACAAGCCCCTGGGTCGTCAGATCTGCGGCGAAAAAATGGTGTTTTATCGTGGCCAGGAAGGCGCCGTGGTGGCGGTCGAGGACTTCTGCCCCCATCGCGGTGCGCCGCTGTCGCTGGGTTATGTCGAGAACGGCAACCTGGTCTGCGGCTACCACGGGCTGGTCATGGGCGGCGACGGCAAGACCGTGGAAATGCCCGGTCAGCGGGTACGCGGCTTTCCGTGCAACAAGACCTTTGCCGCGGTTGAACGCTACGGCTTCATTTGGGTGTGGCCCGGCGATCAGGCCCAGGCCGACCCGGCGCTGATCCACCACTTGGAATGGGCCGTGAGTGACCAATGGGCCTATGGCGGCGGGCTGTTTGACATCCAGTGCGACTACCGCCTGATGATCGACAACCTGATGGACCTGACCCACGAAACCTACGTGCACGCCTCCAGCATCGGCCAGAAGGAAATCGACGAAGCGCCGCCCGTGACCACGGTGGACGGCGATGAGGTCGTCACTGCCCGGCACATGGAAAACATCATGGCCCCGCCGTTCTGGCGCATGGCCTTGCGTGGCAACAACCTGGCCGATGACGTGCCGGTAGACCGCTGGCAGATCTGCCGCTTCACCCCGCCCAGCCATGTGCTGATCGAAGTCGGCGTGGCCCACGCCGGCAAGGGTGGCTATAACGCCGCCCCCGAGCATAAGGCTGCGAGCATTGTGGTCGACTTCATCACCCCGCAAACCGAGACCTCGATCTGGTACTTCTGGGGCATGGCGCGCAACTTCAACCCCCACGATGAGGCACTGACCGCAAGCATTCGCGAGGGCCAGGGCAAGATTTTCAGCGAAGACCTGGAAATGCTCGAACGCCAGCAACAGAACCTGCTGGCCCATCCGCAGCGCAACCTGCTCAAGTTGAATATCGACGCGGGTGGCGTGCAGTCACGCAAGATCCTGGAGCGACTGATTGCCAAGGAACGCGCCCTCGAACCGCAACTGATCGCCACCACCACCGCCTGAACAGCGCGACAACTTTGCGAGGACTGAACATGATCGATGTGGTGGTGGTATCCCGTAACAACGAAGCCCAGGACATTTGCAGCTATGAACTGGCCAGTGTCGATGGCCAGCCGTTGCCGGCCTTCAGTGCCGGCGCGCATATTGACGTGCACCTGCCCGACGGGGTGATCCGGCAATATTCCCTGTGCAATCACCCCGAAGAACGTCATCGCTACCTGATCGGCGTGCTCAAGGACCCGGCCTCCCGGGGTGGCTCGCGCAGCTTGCACGAGCAGGTTCACGAGGGCGCACACCTGACCATCAGCGAACCCCGCAACCTATTTCCCTTAGTCCACGACGCGCGTCGCAGCCTGCTGTTTGCCGGTGGCATCGGCATCACTCCGATCCTGTGCATGGCCGAACGCCTGGCCCATGCGGGGGCCGACTTCGAACTGCATTACTGCGCCCGCGCCAGCGAGCGTGCGGCGTTTGTGCAGCGACTCAAGGCGTCGCCGTTTGCAGAGCGAGTGTTCCTGCATTTCGATGAGCAGCCGCACACGGCCTTGAATGCTGCCGAGGTGCTGGCGGCGCCCGCAGGCGACGTACACCTGTATGTCTGCGGCCCTGGCGGGTTCATGCAGCATGTACTCGACAGCGCACGCGCACAGGGCTGGCAGGAAGACTGCCTGCACCGCGAATACTTTAGTGCGGCACCGGTGGACAGCAGCCTCGACGGCGGCTTTTCGGTGAAGCTCGGCAGCAGCGGCCAGGTCTTCGAAATTCCCGCCGACAAGACCGTGGTCCAGGTCCTGGAAAGCCACGGTATCGAGATTGCGGTGTCCTGCGAACAGGGGATTTGCGGCACCTGCCTGACCCGCGTGCTGGAAGGCATACCGGAGCACCGCGATCTGTTTCTCACCGAGCAGGAGCAGGCGCTGAATGATCAGTTCACGCCCTGCTGTTCGCGGGCGAAAACGCCCTTGCTGGTACTCGATATCTAACCGGGTTACGACGCGGGCAGGATCACCTTCATGCGCGCGTCGGCGGTGGCTGAACTGAAAATCTCGGCATAGCGCAGGGTCGCGTTGGCATGCTCGCGCATGATGGCTTCGGCCCGTGCGCCCTGGCGATTGACCAGGGCGTCGAAGACCGAGTGATGCTGCATATGGGCATAGTTGAAGCGTCGGTACTCGCGGGCCATGTCCTCGCGATCCACCGCCAGCGCGGTCACCGAGGCGAACGGCAAGTGATCATTGCGCGCCAGCGCGTCGGCGATCGCCGGGTTGTGGCTGCCTTCGACGATGACCTGGTGAAAGCGCATGTTCAGGTCGTGATAGACCTCAAGGTCGTCTTCGGTCACGTAACCCTTTTCGAACAGTTGATCGCCCTCGACCAGGCAGCGCTCCAGCGCGGCGCGGGCCTCGTTGGATAACCCAAGCTCCGCGGTTTGACGCGCGGCCAGGCCTTCGAGCACGCCGCGCACTTCAACCGCGCCGGCAATGTCGCTGGGGCTGACCGAACGCACCTGATAACCGCGCCCGCCAAACGGCACCAGCAGTCCTTCCTGTTCGAGGGTACGAAAGGCCATGCGCACGGGCATGCGCGACACGCCGAACAACTGCGCCGTGGGAATTTCCATCAGCCGCTCGCCCGCCGCCAACTCCCCGCTGGCAATCATCTTGCGCAGTGCAACCAGCACCAATTGACCGGGCTTACTCATCCAGGCAACTTCCAGAAAACGTGGGTCGCCATAGTACCGCAAGCCTCTGCCGCCGTCAGACGAATGCCAGTGCCGCCCGCGCCCCGTCTATCGCGCCCAAGTGCTGGGCCAGTCTTGATGGCAGGTAATCAAAAAAGAAACCGGCGCTTTGCAGCTTGGCGGCGCGCAACGGATCCCCTTCGGGCAATGCCCTGGACACCCGTGCCGCCCGCGCCCAGGCAAAGGCCAGCAGCGCAACGCCACACAGCTGGAGGAAATCCGGCGCAGCGCGATACGGGTATTCGCTGTCTTCCAGGGAGCGTTCGCGGATGGCACTCACCACCTTGTCCAAGGCGTCGCACAGGCTGCCAAGTGCCAGGGAGAAGGCCGCGCATTCGACGAACTCGCTGCCCTGCCCGGCCTCTGCACGCAACTCGCCCAGCAGCAGGCCGAACACCCGACCGTCATCCCCAAGCACCTTGCGCAGCAACAGGTCATTGGCCTGGATCTCATTGCTGCCCTCGTAGATCATCGCGATGCGACTGTCGCGCAAGGTTTGCTCGATGGCGAACTCGGCGACGTAACCGTAACCGCCGAAGACCTGCAAGGCATTGCTGGCCTGGCGGAAGCCCTGTTCAGTGAAAAACGCCTTGATGATAGGGGTCAGCAACGGCGCCAATGGGTCGTCCCGATCCAGCAGGTGCGCCGCCCAGTAACCGATAGCGCGCATGCCCTCGCTGGTGGTGCGCAGCTCCAGCAATACACGCCGCATGGCCGGGTGATAGCAGATCGGATCGGCCGCCTGGGCCGCCACTTCTTCAGGCCTGATCGGCGCGCGCATCTGCACACGGTCGGCGGCGTATTGGCGGGCGTTCTGCCACGCCGCCTCGGCATGCCCCAGGCCTTGCAGGCCCACGTGTAGGCGCGCCGAATTCATCATCACAAACATTGCCGCCAGGCCGCGATTGGCCTCGCCGATCAGCCAGCCCTGGGCAGCTTCGAACGTCAGCGAACAGGTGGCGCTGCCCTTGATGCCCATCTTGTGCTCAAGGCCGTCACAGCGCACGCCATTGACGTGGCCATCGTCCAATCGCTTGGGCACCAGAAAAAGGGAAATACCGCGACTGCCGGACGGCGCATCGGGCAGGCGCGCCAGCACCAGGTGCAGGATGTTGGCCGTGAGGTCGTGCTCGCCACCGGAGATAAACAGCTTGCTGCCGCTCAGGCGATAACTGCCATCCGCCTGGGGTTCGGCGCGACAGCGCAGCAAGCCGACGTCGCTGCCGGCCTGGGGCTCGGTCAGGCACATGGTGGGCAAGGCCTGGCCGCTGACGATTTCAGGCAAGTAGCGCGCCTGCAACCACTGCTCGGCGTGGGTCTTGAGGCACAGGTAGGCGCCATGGGCGATGCCGGTGTACATGGCCCAGGCGTGGTTGCTGGCGTAGAGCATTTCTTGCAACGCCGCGTCGAGCAATTGCGGCAAGCCCTGCCCGCCCACTGCCTCGGCGCACGCCAGCCCTGGCCAGCCACCGTCCACATAGGCCTGGTAAGCCTCGACAAAACCATCCGGGGTGCTGACCTGCCCCGCCTGCCAACGGCAGCCCTGACGATCACCTTGACTGTTCAGCGGCGCCAGCACGCCCTGACTGAAGCGTGCAGCCTCCTCCAGCACCTGCATCGCCAGGGACAGGTCCAAGGCCTGCCATGCAGAGGGCGCCTGCAGCCAATGCTCCAGGACAAATTGCATATCGCGCAGGGGCGCCTCATAGCTCCACATCGGGACACCTCATCATCGAATAAAACGTGTGTGTTCAAGCGCGCCAGTCAGGGTTCTCGATCAGCAGCGCCATGCCCTGCCCGCCGCCCACGCACGCAGCGGCAATGCCGTAGCGCAGGTTGTGCTGACGCAGTTGCCGGGCCAGGCTCATGACCAGGCGCAGACCGCTGGCAGCCAAAGGATGCCCCAGCGTAAGGGAGCCGCCCTGGACGTTGAGCCGAGTGCTGTCCAGCTCCAGCTCCTGGGCCACAGCGAGTACCTGGGCCGACTGCGCTTCGTTGATCTCGAAACGGCCGATATCGTTCAGGTTCAACCCGCTGCGGTGCAGCAACAGACGAATCGCCGGTGCCGGGCCGATGCCCATGAATTCGGGGGCCACGCCGACCACCGCGCTGGCCACCAACCGGGCCAGGGCCGGGCGCGTGCAGTCTGAGGCGCGTCCCACCAACGCGGCCGCCGCACCATCGACCACCGCACAACTATTACCGGCGGTCTGCACCCCATCCGCATGCACGGCGCGCAAACGCGCGAGTGCCTCAAGGTCAGTGGGCCGTGGGTGACTGTCCTCGGTCACCGCAGCGGCGCGACGTGCCAGGGTGAGGCGTCGGGGTTGATAACCGTCAAGTTCGAACACCTGGTTATCGACGCTGACGATCTCTTGCGCCCAGGCCCCCTCACGCTGCGCCTGCAACGCACGCTGATGGCTGTCACAGGCATACCGGTCCACCGCCTCGCGGCTCAGGCCATAACGGCGCGCCAGGTTATCGGCGGTGGCGATCATGTCCAGGCCGGGAGCCGGGTCGTACAGTGCCTCCCACAGAAAATCCTTGAATTGCACCTCGCCTCCCAGGCGAAACCCGCCCCGGTGGGTGTAAGCAGCAATCGGATTGCGCGACATGGATTCAGCCGCCACGCACAGGGCCAGTTGCACCTCGTCGCGCAGTTGTTCAGCGGCCTGGCGCAACAGCTCGAAACCGGTGGCGCAGATGCGCTGCACCCCCAGCGCCGGGACCGATTGCGCCACACCGCTGTACAACCCGATATGCCGTGGCAGCAAGTAGGCATCGAAGCTGGCCTGGGCCATGGAACCCGCCAACACGCTGTCCACCGCCTGCGGATCGATATCCGCCCGGGCCAGCACTTCACGGCCGACCTTGATTCCCAGGTCGATGGGCGAGACCTGGGACAGCGCACCACCAAGGTCGACCCACGGCGTGCGCACCGCCTCGAAAATCGCCGCGTCGGCAAACGCCGAATACTGCCCTGCGCCGCTCAAGGCTTGGGCCCGGCGCGCAGGATGGTGGGGTCTTCACCGCGATACAACGCCTCGACCTTGGCCGCGCGCCACTGCAGTACCGCCCGCTGGTTGATCGAACCTTTATCGGTGATTTCCCCACGGTCGATGGACGCGGGTTCGTCGAGCACGGCAATCCATTCCAGGCGACTGGCATTACCGGTGGCGTCGCGATTAAGGCGTTGCAACCAATCGCCGAACCATTGGCGCACCGGCTCGCTTGCCAATACCTGGGCGTCGCTGGCGTCGGCGCTCAAACCCGCCAAACGGCGGCATTCGTAGGCTCTGGGGAACACCAGCGCCCCCAGGCATTCGCGGTCCGGCGCGGCAATGACCAGGTCTTGCACGTAGGGCGAGCCTTCCAGTACCGCGCGATTGCGCAACGGGCCTACGCTGACAAACACCCCGGAAGACAGCTTGAAGTCTTCGGCAATGCGCCCGTCGAACATCAGCCCCAATTGCGGCTGGTGGGGATCGGCGAGTTTGATCGCGTCTCCGGAACAGTAGAAACCCTGGTCATCGAACACCTCGGCGGTTTGCTCGGGCGCGCGCCAGTAACCCGGCATGATGTGCGGCCCGCGAAAGCGCCCTTCGAACTTGCCGTCCACCGGCACCAGTCGCACTTCGCATCCCGGCGCGGGCAAGCCGATATAACCGGCCATGGACAACGGCCCAGTGGTGAACGTGCAGGACGGCGCGGCTTCGGTCATGCCCAGCCCGGCCATCATGCGGATGCGCTCACCGCAGTGCAGCTCGGCCACGCGGTCGAGGCGATCCCAGATGCTCTGTGACAGGCCCGCAGCGGCAAAGAAGAACAGTGTCATCCGCGCAAAAAAGCGCTCGCGCAACTCGGCATCCTGCTCCAGGGCGCTGACCAGCTCTTCCCAGCCCTTGGGGACAGTCAGGTAGGCCGTCGGCGAAATTTCCTTGAGGTTGCGCAGGGTCTCGGCAAAGCCCTGGACCGTGGGTTTGCCGTCGTCGAGGTAAAAAGTGCCGCCGTTATAGAGCACGATGCCGACGTTGTGGCTGCCGCCAAAGGTGTGATTCCACGGCAGCCAGTCCACCAGCACCGGCGGTTCCTCGCCGAACACCGGAAAGGTCTGCAACAGCATTTGCTGGTTGGCGCAGAGCATGCGTTGAGTGGTAATCACCGCCTTGGGCAGTTTGGTCGAGCCCGAAGTGAAGAGGAACTTGGCAATGCTGTCCGGGCCGGTGGCGTCAAACGCCGCTTCAGCCTCGGCGCCACTCGGCGTTTTAAGCAGGCTGTCGAAGCTCACTCGAGTGCGCCCAGGCACTTCACCGCGCACACTGATCAACGGCGTTTCGGCGGGCAACACCGCCTCGATTGCGCGCTGGTAGGCGGCCGCATCGCTGACGAACACCAGCCCCGGTTGCAGCAGGCCACACACATGCCGCAGCTTGGCGAAATCCTGGGACAGCAGCGAATACGCGGGCGATACCGGGCAATACGGAATACCGGCGTACATGGCGCCCAGCGCCACCTGCAAATGCTCGATATCGTTGCCCGACAACAATGCCAGCGGCTTGTCCGCCGACAGTCCGTAACTCAACAGGCCTTGGGCAATAGAGCGCACGCTGTCGAGCATCTCCCTGTAGCTCACGCGGCGCCAGTCACCACCGCCCTGGCGTGCGGCGATAAACGTCTGCTCGGGGCGCACCCGGGCCCAATGCACAAGGCGATCGAGCAAGCGCGCAGGCAACTCGGCCAACGGCTCCAGGGAACGCATATGCAGCACGCCCTGCTCTTCGGTGACCTGCACCGGTGCGTGGCCGATGGACACTTCGCGGTATCGCGACGCGGACTGGGGTTGCGGTCTGAATTCGGAACTCACAAGGACGTCCTCCATCAAGGCGAATCAACGCCGCCTTGTTATTGTTATGTCGCAGCGCCTGCTCAGATCGGGTAGTGCCGTGGCCCGTTCTGCAAGGTCACCCAGCGCAATTGCGTGAAGTGTTCAATGGACGCCTTGCCGCCAAAACTGCCGTAGCCGCTGGACTTGACCCCACCGAAGGGCATCTGCGCCTCGTCGTGTACGGTCGGGCCGTTGATATGGCAAATGCCCGATTCGACCCGCTGTGCCAGGGCCAGGGCACGGCCGGTGTCACGGCTGAAAATCGCCGCCGACAGGCCGAACTCCGAATCGTTGGCCAGGCGCAGCAAGGCTTCGTCGCCGTCACCACGCAACAGCACCGCCACCGGACCGAAGGACTCTTCGCGGTACAAACGCATGTCTTCGGTAACGCCATCGATCAGCGTCGGTTGCAGGATGCTGCCGTCCAGTTGCCCTCCGGCCACCAGCCGCGCGCCTTTGCCCAGCGCATCGTCGATCAGGGCCTTGATGCGCGTACCGGCGCTGGCGTCCACCAGGGAACCCAGTACCGAGTCCGCCGCCGTGGGATCACCGGCGCGCAGGGTCGCGACCTTGGCCGCCAGCTTGGCGACAAAGGCATCGGCGACCTTGGCGTCGACAATCAGGCGCTCGGTGGACATGCAGATCTGCCCTTGGTTGAAGTAGGCGCCAAAGGCTGCTGCCGATACGGCGGCGTCCAGGTCGGCGTCGTCCAGCACCAGCAACGGCGCCTTGCCGCCCAGCTCCAGCAAGGCCGGCTTGAGGTGACGGGCCGAGAGTTCACCGACGATCCGCCCGACATGGGTTGAGCCGGTGAAGTTGACCCGACGCACCGCCGGGTTGGCGATCAGCCGTTCGACAATTGCCGCCGCATCCGCCGGGGCGTTGCTGATGACGTTGACCACGCCATCGCCCAGGCCGGCGTTCTGCAGCACCTGGCCAATCAGGCGGTGCACTGCCGGGCTCAGTTCCGAGGCTTTGAGCACCACGGTATTGCCGCAGGCGAGCGGCATGGCAATGGCGCGGGTAGCGAGGATCACCGGAGCATTCCACGGCGCGATGCCCAGCACCACGCCGCAGGGCTGACGCAGGGCCATGGCGAAGCTGCCAGGCACATCGGAAGGGATCACGTCGCCGGTGATCTGGGTAGTCATCGAAGCCGCTTCGCGCAGGATATTGGCCGCCAGGCGCACGTTAAAGCCATACCAGTTGGCCATGGCGCCGGTCTCGCCGGCGGCCGCGATAAATTCGTCGCTGCGCGCCTGCAACTGCTCGGCAGCCTTGAGCAGCCGGGTACGGCGTTCGTTGGGCGCCAGCGCCGCCCACGCGGGGAACGCAGTTTGGGCAGCCGCCACGGCGGCGTCAGCATCTTCCAGAGTGGCAGCGGCGACCCGCGAGACCACTTCACCGGTCACCGGGTTGCGACGCTCAAAGGTTCGACCGTCGCGCGCGGGGCACGACTGGCCGCCGATCAACAGGGGCACGTCCAGCATGGTGATTCCTCTTTATTGTCTTTATCGGGAATACGTTCAAGCAGGGTAAAACGGTGCGGCCCGCAGGCCGCATCCTTCAGCGTTTATACGCCTGCAGACCAGGCTTGATGCTCTTGTCGTCGAGGAATTGCTTCATGCCCTGCTCGCGACCGCCTTCGGTGTCGAGCAGGCGCGATTGGTCGAGTTTGGCGTAAAGGTAATCTTCGTTCTGCTCCCAGGTCAGCTCGCGGCAACGCTTGAAGCCATGCTTGGCGGCACGCAGCACCACCGGGTTTTTCTCCAGCAGGTTGCGCGCCAGGTCAATGGTGACTTCACGCAGTTGCGCCAGCGGCACGCTTTCGTTAACCAGGCCCATTTCAGCGGCTTTCTGCCCGCCAAAGGTCTTGCCGGTCATGATGTAGTACAGCGATTGGCGATGGCCCACGGTGTCGGCCATGGCCTTGCTGACCAGGTTTCCAGGCGGGATGCCCCAGTTGATTTCCGAGAGGCCGAAGGTGGCTTCGTCGGCGCAGATCGCCAAGTCGCACGCTACCAGAGGGCTGAAGCCGCCGCCGAAGCACCAGCCGTTGACCATGGCGATGGTCGGCTTGGCGTACATGCGCAGCAGTTTCCATTGCCATTGCGAAGCTTCGCGGCGGATTTTCTCCTGGAGGATTTCCGGGCCGGCATCCACTTCGCGGAAGTATTCCTTGAGGTCCATGCCGGCGGTCCAGGCCTCACCGGCTCCGGTCAGCACCAGCACACCGGCGGCGGGATCCTGTTCCAGGGTTTCCAGCACGTCGATCATTTCCCGGTTCAGGGTCGGGCTCATGGCGTTGCGCTTTTCGGGGCGATTGAGAATGACCCACGCGATGCCTTCCTCAATCTCAACCTTGACGGTGGTCCAGCGGCCTTCGTAATTGCTCATGGCGGTGTGCTCTTGTTCTGGGTTTGAAGATGATTCGAAATTAAACCGCAAATATAGTTATGTCAATTAACTATTAATCTGAATAACCAATATTTAACGACTGTGAAAAACCGTCGTAGCCACAGCGCGCCAACCCCGGCAAACTAGATAGCCTTGTTAACCGCTACCTTCTGAGGATTGCACTGCTAATGGCCAAGCCTTCCAACATCGCCACCAGCCAGGCCCTGCCCGACCATGACGAGGTACAGCCGCCGCTGGATTCAGCCCTGGACGATCTGATCGGTTATGCCATGCGCCGCGCCCAGCTCAAGCTGTTCCAGAACCTGATCGGCCGACTGTCCGACCACGACCTGCGCCCCGCACAGTTCTCGGCCCTGGCGATCATCGAGCAAAACCCCGGCCTGATGCAGGCCGACCTCGCCCGCGCCCTGGCAATCGAACCGCCCCAGGTCGTGCCGTTGCTGAACAAGCTGGAAAGCCGCGCCCTCGCCGTGCGCGTGCGCTGCAAACCCGACAAGCGCTCTTATGGGATTTTCCTGAGCAAACCGGGCGAAATCCTGCTCAAGTCCCTCAAGGACATTGCCGCGCAGAGCGACCTGGACGCCACCGCAGCCCTGGACGTCGAGGAACGTGCAGAGCTGCTGCGTTTGCTCAAGAAGGTGTATCAGGACTGATCCCGCGATCTACCACAGCGCCACGGTGTAGAGCACCAGGAAGCGGGTCTGGTTTTCATCGCGAAAGGCCGCGCCGCCTGGGAAGTCGTTGCGGTAGATCGACTTGCGTGCCATCAGCCCGACGTTCTTCAGCGGGCCGCTTTGGATCACGTAACCCAACTCCATCTGGAACTCACGTTCCTTGCGGTCCTCGGCATTGAACGCCGCCAACTCGATGTTATCGCCGCGCACATAACGCAGCCGGCCCTTCAGGCCCGGCATGCCGGATGCGGCAAAGTCATAGTCGTAAATGGCCTGCCAGGTGCGCTCCTTGGCGTTGAGAAAATCCGAACTCATGGTCAGTTCGCTCATGCCCATCAGCTCCGTGCCGGAGATATAGGGCGTGGCAGTGTCGCCGCTGGAATGCATGTAACCCAGGCTGACGCGGTGCCCACCCAGGCGGTAGGCAAACAGCGCCGAGAGGTTACGGTTATCCACGTCCCCAGCCTTGGCACTGCCGTCCTCGCGGCTGAAGAAACTGCGCAGGTCGCTGGTGAATACCCCATCGCCCACCGGCAGGTTGTGCAGCAACGCCAGGGTGTCCTGCTGGTAAAGGTCCGCCACTTGGGAGTGATAGACGCGCAGGCTGAGGTCTTTATTGACTTGGTAATCCCCGCCGACATACGCCAAGTGTGAGGTGGTCGCCGTCGCATTGAACCGCCGGTTGGGCGATGCGATGGTCATAGCCTGGTAGTCAGTGGAATCACGCTTGTTGATACGGTCGATATAGCCCGTGTTCAGGGTCAGCCCGTCGATGTCCTTGGAGCTCAAGGTGGTGCCGCGAAAGGTCTGGGGCAGCAGGCGGGACGGGCTGGCGAAGGCGAATGGCAGGAAGATTGACACGTCACCGGCCTTCACCGTGGTTTGTGCAAACCGCAATTTGGCGGTGGGCGCCAGGCGTGAGTATTCATCGGCGGCACGCTTGTCGCTGGCCGACACCGGCAATAGCTCGGTGCCGCTGCGGTCCGGCGACGAGTCGAGTTTGATCCCCATCAGCCCACGCACATCCAGGCCAAAGCCTACGACGCCAGGGGTGTACCCAGACTCCAGGTTGAGCATGAACGCCTGGGCCCATTCTCGCGCGGCGGTCTTGGCGCCGTCGTCCTTGTAGTCACGGTCCAGGTAGTAATTGCGCAGCGTCAGGGTGCCGTGGCTGTCGTCGATGAACCCCGCCGCCCACAGTGGAGTGGGCAGGATGCTGAACATCAGCAGTGCACTGATCAGGCGTGGAGTGCTGTTCGACACACAGCAGGCCGCCGCGACGGCGTCCGTGGGGAGTTTTGGCATGTTCGATGTCCATTTTTTGTTGTTGTTTTTGGGGGTGGCACAGGCTTGGCCCAGTGGGCTTCGCGGACAGAGAATGGAAACAGCTGGAGCCCTTCGTCAACCGCCACTGACCGATAATCGAACATTAATAAACCTATCTATTTTCATATTTTCGACTGACGTTAATCTCAAACACCTGCGTTAGACGGCTTGCGTCATGATTTTAGACTGGGGCCCGGCACCCTTCTTTTTATAGTTATATTTGTTATCTTAATTTCCAGCAGCCGGTCAGGCTCGCCACCACAACAAAAACAACAACGAGGTTTGCCCATGAACAGTTCATCGCGTCGTTCGACGCTGACGATCGCTTTGTGTTTTATCGTTGCGCTGATCGAGGGTTTCGATCTACAGGCGGCCGGCACCACCGCTGCCGGGCTGCGCAACAGTTTTGCCCTTGACCCGAAAATGCTCGGCTGGGTATTCAGTGTCGGGATCATCGGCCTGCTGCCGGGAGCGTTTTTTGGCGGATGGATCGCCGACCGTATCGGCCGCAAGAAAATCCTGGTGATCGCAGTGCTGCTGTTTGGGCTGTTCTCCTTGAGCACGGCATTTGTACAGAGCTACTCAAGCCTGTTGCTGGTGCGTTTTCTCACCGGCCTGGGCCTGGGCGCCGCGTTGCCCAACCTGATTGCGCTGTGTGCCGAAGCGGTGAGCGAGCGCAACCGCGGCACCGCCATCAGTGTCATGTACTGCGGTGTACCGCTGGGGGGTGCATTGGCCGCCGTGGTGGCGATGTTTTCCAGTGAACACTGGCAGACCACCTTTATCATCGGCGGCCTGGCGCCGCTGCTGGCCGTGCCATTGATGATCCTGCTGCTGCCCGAATCCAACGCCTATCGCCAACAGGTCGACCACACGCCAGGCGCCCGCCCATCCACGGGCCAGGCACTGTTCGGCGAGGGTCGCGCCCGCACCACACTGGCGCTGTGGCTCAGTTACTTCTTCACCCTGACCGTGATGTACATGTTGCTTAACTGGCTGCCTTCACTGTTGCTGGAACAGGGTTTCAGCAAACCCCAGGCGGGCATGGTGCAGATGCTCTTCAATATCGGCGGCGCCCTCGGTTCACTGCTCGGTGGCGTGCTGCTGGACCGTTGCAACGCGCTCAAAGTGGTGCTGTTTGTGTACGCCGGGTTGCTGGCGGCGCTGGCCGGTGTCGGCCTGTCGGTGGGCATCGTGCCCATGGCCGTCGCGGGTTTCGCTGCCGGGTTGTTCGTGATGGCTGCGCAATTGGTGCTGTATGCCAGCGCCCCGCCCTCCTACCCCACGGCGGTGCGCGCCACCGGCGTGGGTGCGGCCGTGGCCATCGGCCGTCTGGGCTCGGTGGCCGGGCCACTGGCGGCCGGGCAACTCCTTGCGGCAGGCGCCGGTACCGCCGGCGTGCTGCTGGCGACCTCTCCCGGCGTGGTGATCGCCGCACTGACCATCATCAGCGTGATGGTGCGTGCGGCGCCACTGAACCTGCCCGGCACCTCCACGTCTAGAACTGGTGCAGCCAGTTAAGCACCAGCTTATTGCCCTGGGTGCGGTTCTGCGCCTCCTGCTCAAAGTACGCGTTCACCGACAGGACATTCTCCTTGTTGAACGCGTACACCAGGCCCGGGCCAATGGCCCAGACCTTTTCCCGCCGACCACTCACCGCATGCCCCTCTACCTCGGTGTCGGTGATCTGCTTCAACCAATAGCCATTCAAGCCCACGCTCAACTGCTGGTCGATTGCGTACTGCAACGTCAAGTTGGCATGCAACGCCTGCCCCGCCTGGGTGTCGGAGACATCGCCAAAACTGGCCGATGGTTGGTCATTCTTGCCATTCCACAGGTACATGAAGCGCCCGCTCGCCGACCACTTCGGGTTGAACCAGTAGGTCGCCGCGTAATACGGGTTGAATGACCAGAAGTTGCTGCCAGGGTTGATCGAGCGCTTGCGATCGTAGGCACCTACCGGGATCGCCACATCGACTTCGACCCGCTGGGTCAACAGCGGGCTGCCATCGGCGCGGTTCAGGGTCGGCAGTTGCAGGAAGGGGCCGACGACCACGTCGCCAAAGCCTGCCCGCGAACTCAGTGCCGCGTTATTCAAACCATCGTCCACATCCACATGGGCCAGGGACGTGTTGATCACGGTGAATCCGGGCATCGCACCATTGGCCAGGGGTTGGCCGACGTAGATGATCTGCGTGGTCGGCGCCACCACTTCCACGTCCTGCTTGGGCAGCGCCAGCTTGTTGCCGTTGGCGTCATTGAAGCGGCTGGCGCGCGAGTACGTCAGGTATTCCTCCAGGTACCAACCGGGTCCGGCAGGCGCTGGCGAGCCATCGTAGAAACTGGTGCTGCCCAGGTTGAGTCCGGGCAGGTCGTAAGCGTGTGCAGTCGATGACAGTGCGACAAATGTTGAGGCCGCAACGGTCCGCAAGATTGGCTTGAGCATCTTGTATGTCCTGTATTTTTGTTGTTGTTCAAGACCCCCGGCGCGGTGGATCCGCCCCGGGGTTTAACGCGGCTGCAGCGCCTACACGTAGGTGGCCGCCAACCCGCCGTCCACCGGCAGATTGACCCCATTGATCCATCGCGCAGCGTCCGAACAGAGGAAGGCAATCACCGACGCCACCTCATCGGCCAGGGCGGGACGCGTCATGCGCTGGCTGTCCTGGGCCACCCGTTCCGGGCCGAGCATGCTGACGAAATCCCCCAGAATCGGGGTGAACACCGGCCCCGGCGCGACGCAGTTGATGCGTACCGAATGATCGCGAAACCATCCTTGGGATTGCTGCAGGCTCCAGACGATCAGCGCCTCTTTGAAATACTGATAACAGGTGCCCTGCTCCACCGGATTGGCGGCCAGCCACTGCTGCCCGGCCCTGAAACTTTCGGTCGCCGCCAGCGCCCTGTGCAGCGCCAACCGCTGCGGCCACTGCGCACCGAGTACCGAAGCGACATTGACGATGCTGCCGCCCGCTGGCATGCGCGGCAGCAGCGCTTGAGTCAGATGGCGCAGGCCCAGGTAATTGACCTCGGCCACCGTTTGCATCGGCGCCGTACCGGGCACGCCGGCAATGTTGCACAGGGCATCGACCTGCTGCGGCAGGCGCGCCACCAGCGCATCGATGCTGGTGGGATCGCTCAAGTCGGCATGGAAAAAGCCATCAAGCGTCAACTGCGGTTCATGGCGATCGACGCCGATCACCGTGGCGCCCTGGAAGCGCGCCAATCGCGCGACTTCCGCACCTATGCCCGACGCCACGCCGGTCACGATCAAGGTTTTACGGTACAGGTTCATGGTCAAGCCCTCTTATTGTTGTATAGGCATGCGCGAGCCGGGGCTCAGAAGGGATAGGTCGGCGGCGTGTTTTTTACGGTGACCCATTGCCACTGGGTGTACTCGTCCCAGTCGGCCGGCCCACCCACGCTGCCGCCATTGCCCGAGGCGCCGCGCCCGCCGAAGGGGTTGATGCATTCGTCCGCCACGGTCTGGTCGTTGATGTGCAGCAGGCCGCAATCAAGTCGTTCGCCAATGGCCATGGCGCGCCCCACCGAGGGTGAAATGATCGCCGCCGAAAGCCCGTACTCGGTGCGGTTGGCCAATTCGATGGCCTCCTCGTCCGTGGCAAAACTGACCACCGTGGCCACTGGGCCGAACACTTCGTCCTCAAAGGCGCGCATGCCCGGACGTACGCCACTGAGCACGGTGGGCTGGTAGAACAACCGGTCGTATTCGCCGCCCGCTTCCAACCGCGCGCCGGCTTGCAGGCTGTCGCTGACTATCTCGTGCACGCGCTGCAATTGGCGTTGATTGATCAATGGGCCGAGCGCGGCCTCACCCCGGGCGGCATTGCCCACGGTGAGCGCCCGGGCCTTTTCCACCAACTTGCGCGTCAGGCTGGCGGCGATGGATTCATGGACCAGAATCAACCCGGTCGCCATACAGATTTGCCCTTGATGCAGCCAGGCGCCCCAGGCGGCATTGCTTGCGGCCAGGTCGAGGTTGGCGTCTTCGAGAATAATCAACGGGTTCTTGCCGCCCAGTTCCAGCGCGACTTTTTTCAGGTGCCGACCGGCCACCTCGGCGACTTTGCGCCCCGCCGCCGTGGAGCCCGTAAACGCGATCATCCGCACATTGGGGTCGCGGCACAGCGCCTCACCGGCCGCCGCGTCGCCGGGCAACACGTGCAGCAGGCCCTTGGGCAAGCCTGCTTCTTCGAAGAGTCGGGCAATGAGAAAACCACCGCTGACCGGCGTCTGTGGGTCAGGCTTGAGCACCACCGCATTGCCCGCCGCCAAGGCCGGCGCCACCGAGCGCAGTGACAGTATCAGCGGGAAATTGAACGGTGAAATTACCCCAACCACGCCATGGGGCTGGCGCCGAGCATAGGACAATCGCCCCGCCGCACTGGGCAGCACCACTCCGTGGGGTTGAGACAACAAGCCCGCCGCCTGATGCAGCAGCACAATCGCCTCGCGCACTTCGTGTTCGCCCTTGAACAACGCGCCCCCGGTTTCCCGCGCGACGTACAGCGCCAGTTCGGCGAAAGACTGCTCGGCGACGTCGGCCGCCTTGCGAAACACCTCGGCGCGCTCCCGTGGACCGAGTGCGGCCCACGCCGGTTGGGCCAGGGCCGCGCTGCGACTGGCCAGGGCGACATCGGCCGGGCTGGCCATGGCGCAGCGCAGCAGCGGCTCGCCGGTGGCGGGTTCGATCACGGGGCTCACGGATCCCGAAGCGGGTATCCAATCGCCGTTAAACAGGCATTCGGACTCAAGGGCCCGCTGTAACAGGTGGGTGGTTTCAGACACTGACATGGCAACTCCCGGTTCTTGTAATTGTCATCGCCTGCACGAGTGCAAACGCCGCATTTGGCCTTGAGCAAAGGCTGTGCCGCTTGCACGTGCTGACGCAGACATAAACCGCCGAGGGCTCTGGACCGGGGCCTGACACGTGCCGCCCATTGACCACTCGCCCATCGGCCGCAAAAACCAGGGGCCTGGCACTTGTTCAATTGATAAGGTTATGTTTAGTAACTATCTGAGCAGTTACTCATATCGTTCATTCGCTTTGCAGGGGCATAACAATGACTAACCCCCACAGCGCGCCAGCCACCGCGCCCTATCATCCGCGCGGCGACAGTCGCCACCTCAGCGACAGCAGCTCGCCGACGCCTGCGGAACTGACCGACTGCCTGTTTTTTTCTCCCGAAGACGGGAGGATCTGGCTCAACGACCAACGCATGCTGCTGCTGCACAGTTCCTCGTTCGGCGCCCTGCGCAGGGAAGTCATCGAGCGTCTGGGGCTGGAGCAGGCGCGCGGTCTGTTCACCCGTACCGGATATGCCTCCGGAGCGCGGGATGCCCGGCTGATCCGCGAGCGCTGGCCAAACGCTGATGCCGCTGCGGTGTTTCGTGCCGGGACGCACCTGCACACCCTGGAAGGCATGACCAAGGTCGAGCCGCTGCATTTCAAGTTCGACGCCGACTCGGGCTTTTATGAAGGCGAGTTTCTCTGGCACCACTCCTGCGAGGCCGATGAGCATGTGGGCGCCTACGGCATCGGCCAGGACCCTGTGTGCTGGACGGAGACCGGCTACGCCATCGGTTTTGTCAGTGGCCTGTTCGGGCAACTGGTGATCTTTCGCGAAGTAGAGTGCCGAGGCATGGGCCACAGCAGTTGCCGGGTGATCGGCAAGACCGCTGAACAATGGGGTGATGTTGAGCAGGACTTGCGCTACCTGAACGTGTCCTCGACCGTCACCCACACCGCCGACGCCTGTGCGCGCCACAGCCCGGTAGACCGCCTTGCCAGCACCAGCGCGCCCCGACCTTTGGTGGGCGCCAGTGCCGCGTTCAATGCAGCAATGCAGGCCCTGCAACGCGTCGCGCAGACGCCCGCCACCGTGCTGATCAGCGGGGAGTCCGGCGTGGGCAAGGAAATGTTTGCGCGCCAGTTACATCAACTCAGCCGTCGCCACGACAGCCCGTTCGTGGCGCTCAATTGCGCGGCCATCCCGGACAACCTGATCGAGGCTGAACTCTTCGGGGTTGAACGCGGCGCGTACACCGGCGCCACCCACTCACGGCCCGGGCGTTTTGAACGGGCCCAGGGCGGCACGTTGTTTCTGGATGAAATCACCAGCCTCAGCCTGGCCGGGCAAAGCAAACTGCTGCGGGCATTGCAGGAGCGCGAGATCGAACGCGTCGGAGGCATACGCGGCATCACGGTGGATGTGCGGGTAGTGGCCGCCACCAATATCGATCTGCGCAAAGCGGTGGCTGACGGCACCTTTCGCGAAGACCTGTTCTACCGGCTGAATGTCTACCCCATCGCCCTGCCGCCGTTGCGTGAACGCCGCGATGATATCCCGCTGTTGATCAACGCGTTCCTCACCCGCTTCTGCCAGGAGTACGCCCGTACACCCGTGGGCCTGACCATGCGCGCCCTTAAAGTCCTGCTGCGCTACGACTTCGAAGGGAACGTGCGCGAACTGCAAAACCTGATCGAACGCGGCCTGATCGCCAGCGACGAAGGCCAGGCCATCGACTTGGTGCACCTGTTTCGCAACGAGCCACTGCCGGCGGATCCGTACGGCCTGGACGACCATGGCAGCCTGTCAAACACCGCACCTTTGCAGCGACCAGCACTGCTGGACACCCTTGGGCAGTTGGACCAGGGGTTTTCCATCGAGGGCCTTGAATCACGCCTGATCACCGAAGCGCTGCAACAGAACGCCGGCAACCTCGCCGCCGCCGCCAGGCTCGTGGGGCTTAGCCGTGCTCAGTTTGCCTATCGGTTGAAGAAGCACCAGCGGCAACAGCCTTGAAGGGATTGCCTGAAAATGAGTGCTTTAAATGTTTTATCCAATTAAGTATTTTGCACGGGTACCGAGCCCCCTTTGAATCGTGACCAGGAGCACCCGTGACCGGACTGCGTGAACGTCAGAAAGCCGAACGCCGACAAGCCATCAGCAAGGCGGCCATCGAACTGTTTGAGCGCCAGGGTTTCCAGAACACCACCATCGAACAGATCGCCAGCCAGGCTGGCGTATCGGCGCCCACGGTGTTCAAGTATTTCGGCAACAAACAGGAAATCATCCTGGAAATCCTGCACCACGCCGATCAACGCGCGATCACCGACACTCGCCGCCTGATCCAGGAAATCGAAGATCCGGTTGACGCGCTGTGCCACCTTGAACGGCTGCTGACCGGCTACGCCCTGGAAGTCATGCACCCCAGCCTGTGGCGGGAATTGCTGCCACTGATCCTGTTCGGCGGCACCAACGAACTCCCCGCCGGCTATCGCGCGATGAACGACGCACTCAGGGCTGAGATCAGCCAACTGCTGCGCGAACTGCAACTGGCCGGCAAGCTACGCCCGCAACTGGACGTGGAAATGGCTGCGTTTTTACTGAACGATTACTCACACCTGCAACTGTTCAGACTGGTGAATCAGGAACACCCGGATATAGAAGCGCACTCCACGCAGGTCAGGCGTATTACGGAGCTGGTGTTTTATGGCATGCAGGCCTGACTGAGGGGTTGCCCCCATGAGCATGGTTATCTGCACGATTCTTACAGGTTGACGCCTCACTCTGTGGTGAGCGGGCTTGTCCCGCGCTGGGGTGCGCAACGGCCTTAGAGCCGACCGGATTTTTGTCTCGTGTCCTCTGGTAACCGCGTGGGAGGGGGCTTGCTCCCGATGGCGGTGGGTCAGTTACAGCTCTGTTGGCTGACACACCGCCATCGGGAGCAAGCCCCCTCCCACATTTTGATCTCCATAGATCAGACAGATAGGTCTCAGTCTGCTTTTGCTCTGCTTTTGCTCTGCTTTTGCCCTGCTTTTGATCCGGCCCTTACATCCTCTTCGCTGACGAAGTCAGCGGTCTTTTGATCTGCGCTTTTGATCTTGATCTCAGGCGCCCCGTCAAACACGCTGGC
>PJQF01000076.1_pt1 | contig 63886 bp, 45 predicted proteins | sample 1503741 | NCBI WGS metagenome assembly PJQF01 (sample SAMN07775949, study PRJNA414020) | Biofilm metagenome, whole genome shotgun sequencing project. | isolation source: biomolecule (vanillin) treated reverse osmosis membrane biofilm | place: India: Nagpur | collected 2017-03-21
CCGGTGCGGTGGACTTCCTGCCGAAGAATTTCGAAGACATCTCGCGCAACCCCGATAAGGTCAAGCAACTGCTGTGCGAGAAAGTCCACAGTATTTCCCGCAGTAACCGTCGCAGCCTGTTCAGCGCCCCAGCACCCGCCCCGGCGCCGGTAGCTGCGCCGTCTGCGCCCACCAGTTCCTCGTTCAGTCGCCCGGCGCCTGCCCCGGTTACCCGGCCTGCGCCGCCGCCGGTACGCACGTCGGCACCGGCTGCCGCGCATGCCCATTCGCCAGCGCCCAAGCGTAAGGCTTACAAGCTGGTTGCCATTGGGACTTCCACCGGTGGCCCGGTGGCCTTGCAGCGCGTATTGACCCAATTGCCGGCCAACTTCCCGGCGCCGATCGTGTTGATCCAGCACATGCCAGCGGCGTTCACCAAAGCGTTTGCCGAGCGCCTGGACAAGTTATGCCGCATCAGCGTCAAGGAAGCCGAGGATGGCGACATCCTGCGCCCTGGCCTGGCGCTGCTGGCCCCAGGCGGCAAGCAGATGATGGTCGATGGCCGTGGCGCGATCAAAATCCTTCCGGGTGACGAGCGCCTCAACTACAAGCCGTGCGTGGACATTACCTTCGGTTCGGCGGCCAAGTCCTACGGTGACAAAGTTCTGGCGGTGGTGCTCACCGGCATGGGCGCCGACGGTCGTGAAGGCGCGCGCCTGCTCAAGCAGGGCGGCAGTGCGATCTGGGCACAGGACGAAGCCAGCTGCGTGATCTATGGCATGCCCATGGCCATCGTCAAGGCTGACCTGGCCGACGCCGTTTACAGCCTGGACGACATCGGCAAGCATCTGGTGGAGGCCTGCCTCTGATGGATGTATTGAGCCTGATCGGCATCATCATGGCGTTTGTCGCCATTATCGGCGGCAACTACCTCGAAGGCGGCCACCTCGGCGCCCTGGCCAACGGCCCGGCGGCGCTGATCGTGATTGGCGGCACCGTGGGCGCTGCGTTGTTGCAGTCACCGATGAGCTCGTTCAAGCGTGCGATGCAGATCGTGATCTGGATCATCTTCCCGCCACGTGTCGACTTGGCCGGTGGCATCGACCGGGTGGTCAACTGGAGCCTCACCGCACGCAAGGAAGGCCTGCTGGGCCTGGAAGGCGTGGCCGATGCCGAGCCCGACAGCTACTCGCGTAAAGGCCTGCAGTTGTTGGTCGACGGTGCCGAGCCGGAAGCGATCCGCAGCATCCTGGAAGTGGATTTCTACACCCAGGAAAGCCGCGACATCAACGCCGCCAAAGTGTTTGAAAGCATGGGCGGCTACGCGCCGACCATCGGCATCATCGGTGCAGTCATGGGCCTGATCCACGTGATGGGCAATCTGGCCGACCCTTCGCAATTGGGCAGCGGCATCGCCGTGGCGTTCGTCGCGACTATCTATGGTGTGGCCAGTGCCAACCTGGTGCTGTTGCCGGTAGCGAGCAAGCTCAAATCCATTGCCATGCGCCAGTCCCGTTACCGCGAGATGCTGCTCGAAGGCATTCTCTCGATTGCCGAGGGCGAGAACCCGCGCTCCATCGAATTGAAGCTTCAGGGCTTCATGGATTGATGGGGAGTAATGCCAATGAGCCGTCGCCGTCGCGAGCCTGAGGAACACGTCAACCACGAGCGGTGGCTGGTGTCCTATGCGGACTTCATCACCTTGCTGTTCGCATTTTTCGTGGTGATGTACTCCATCTCGTCGATCAACGAAGGCAAGTACAAAGTCATTTCCCAGGCGCTGATCGGCGTGTTCAACGACGCCGACCGTTCGCTCAAGCCGATCCCCATTGGCGAAGAGCGGCCCAAGAGCGTCACCCCGGCCAAGCCGCTGGTCAACGACAGCGACGAAACCGCGGCCGGCGTGGGCGGCACCAGCGACCCGCTGAAAAGCATCGCCGATGACATCAGTGCCGCGTTTGGCGACCTGATCAGCTCCAACCAGATGACCGTGCGCGGCAATGAGTTGTGGGTGGAGATCGAGCTCAATTCCAGCCTGCTGTTCGCCAGTGCCGATGCGTTGCCCAGCGACCAGGCGTTCACCATCATCGACAAGGTGGCGGCGATCCTCAAACCGTTTGAAAACCCCGTCCACGTCGAAGGTTTTACCGACAATGTGCCGATCAGCACCGCGCAGTACCCGACCAACTGGGAGCTGTCCTCGGCCCGTGCCGCCAGCATCGTGCGCATGCTCGCGATGCAGGGTGTGAACCCCGGGCGCCTGGCGTCGGTGGGGTATGGCGAGTTCCAGCCGGTGGCCAATAACGCCACCCTGGAAGGCCGCGCGCGCAACCGTCGGGTGGTGTTGGTCGTCTCACGCAACCTGGATGTGCGCCGTAGCCTGACCGGCACCGGCACCGCCAATGCAACACCGGATGCGGCCTTGAGGCGCGCTGGCACACAAACTGCACCGGCCCCTGCAAAGCCGCCGGTTCGGCAGAGTGCCGTCAATTCTCCGTCACCGGCTCAATAACCTATGCAATGTCTCGGTCGCGCACGTGCCCACCGGGAGGAACCATCCGAATGAGAGTCTGGGCAGTTGCCAATCAAAAAGGTGGAGTCGGCAAGACCACCACCTCCATCGCTTTAGCCGGCTTGCTGGCCGAGGCGGGCAAGCGTGTGGTCGTGGTCGACCTCGACCCCCACGGCTCGATGACCAGCTATTTCGGTTACGACCCGGACGCGCTGGAGCACAGCAACTATGACCTGTTCCTGCACAAGGGCAGCGTGCCGAGCGACTTGCCCGGCCAACTGCTGCTGCCGACCAGTAACGAGAGCATTTCCCTGCTGCCGTCCAGCACCGCGCTGGCCACCCTTGAGCGCCAGTCGCCGGGGCAGAGCGGCCTGGGCCTGGTGATCGCCAAGACCCTGGCGCAACTGTGGCAGGACTTCGATTACGCGATCATCGACAGCCCGCCGTTGCTCGGCGTGCTCATGGTCAATGCCTTGGCGGCCAGCCAGCAGTTGGTGATCCCGGTGCAGACCGAGCACCTGGCGGTCAAAGGCCTGGAACGCATGGTCAGCACCCTGGCGATGATCAACCGCTCGCGTAAACAGGCGCTGCCGTACAGCATTGTGCCGACCTTGTTCGATCGCCGTACCCAGGCGTCCCTGGGCACGTTGCGCGTATTGCGTGACGCCTATCCGCAGACCATCTGGAACGGCTACATCCCGGTGGACACGCGCCTGCGCGATGCCAGCCGCGCCGGGCTGACGCCTTCGCAGTTCGACGGTAAAAGCCGTGGTGTGTTGGCCTACCGCGCATTGCTCAAGCACCTGCTGTCCCAGCAGCTTGTTGCGCAGGTGGCGTGATGAATCGTCCTGTCGAACTCAAGACCCGGCCGCAACTGGCACTGGAATCCTACCTGGATGCCTTGTTGCAGGAAGCCACCGCAGAAGAATTGCCGGAACCGATCCTGGTGCTTGAGCCAGCGGTAGAAGAACCGTCGTCCAGTACCCTGGATGAGTTCCAGTTGGCCGTATTGGAAGAGCAGGCGCGTGATGCCTACGTCGCGCCGGTGATCGTGCCGGTCGCCGTCCCGGTGGTCATGCCCGTCGCGCCGGTGGTGGTCGAGCCCGTGGTGGAAGTGCACCTGCCACCGAATATTACGCCGCCGCCCGTGAGCGGCGATGGTCGTCCGGCCTGGGCGGCGGAGCCTTTCGAATGCCTGCTGTTCGACGTCGCCGGCTTGACCCTTGCGGTGCCGCTGGTGTGCCTGGGCTCGATCTACTCCCTGGCCGGCCAGGAACTGACGCCGCTGTTCGGGCAACCGGAGTGGTTCCTCGGAATCCTGCCGAGCCAGGCCGGTAATCTCAAGGTACTGGACACCGCGCGCTGGGTGATGCCCGATCGCTACCGCGACGACTTCCGCCAAGGCCTGCAATACGTGATCTCGGTGCAGGGTTACGAGTGGGGGCTGGCGGTGCATCAAGTCAGCCGCTCGTTGCGCCTGGACCCTAACGAAATCAAATGGCGCAGCCACCGGGGCCAGCGGCCTTGGCTGGCGGGCACCGTAATCGAACACATGTGCGCGTTGCTCGACGTCGCCGAACTGGCCGAGTTGATCGCCAGCGGTGCCGTCAAGTCGATGCCCGTGAACATACGCAGTTGATTGAACAATAAGGGCCGCACGCGAGTGCGGTCGACGAAGCACACACGCCGTTCGTAACGGCATTTGAAGGGGTCATGGGTATGAATAAGTCAGCATCTGCACAAGGTTTGGATGATCCGATCCTGCAATGGGTTACCTTCAAACTGGACAACGAAACCTACGGCATTAACGTGATGCGCGTGCAGGAAGTGCTGCGCTACACCGAGATCGCCCCGGTTCCAGGTGCGCCGAGCTACGTGCTGGGCATCATCAACCTGCGCGGCAACGTGGTGACGGTGATCGACACCCGCCAGCGTTTTGGCCTGGATACCGTCGAAGTCAGCGACAACACCCGTATCGTCATCATCGAAGCCGACAAGCAAGTGGTCGGGATCATGGTCGACAGCGTGGCCGAAGTGGTTTACCTGCGCCAATCGGAAGTGGAAACCGCGCCGAACGTGGGTAACGAGGAATCAGCCAAGTTCATTCAGGGCGTGTGCAACAAGAACAACGAACTGCTGATTCTGGTTGAGCTGGACAAGATGATGAGCGAAGAAGAGTGGTCGGATCTGGAGAACATCTGATTGTTCCTTGAAGCAGCAGTGATTGTCCTGGCCCTGCTGTGGGCCGGGACGCTGGCGTTTATGCTGCGCTATGTGCGCCAGCAGCGAGAATTGGCCATGCAACAGGCCGAGCGCGATGCGCTGCGCGACCGGCGCATTCTGGAGCTGGTCAAGCGGGTTGATCACTTCCAGCAAAGTGCGGTGAGGGTCGGGGATGAGGTGCATGAACTGCGCGCCATCCTCGCGCCGTTGCCGGACAAGCTGGCGCAGATTGAGCAGCGCGACCCAGCGAGCCTGTCGTTTGCCCAGGCAGCGAAGCTGGTGGGCATGGGCGCGACGGTGGATGAACTGACCCAATCCTGCGGTTTGACTCAGGCTGAGGCGCAATTGATGAGCAAATTGCACAAAAACTGAGGATTAATTTTCACACCTGAAAACCGCTATAACCCTTGAGTTAGAGCGTTGCAATGTGACAGTCATGGCGGCCTGCAGTGGCCGCTTTTGCGAATCAAGTCACAGTGCCATGTTTTGCTGGGGCACTTTTGTGTCGTTGTGGTGACAAAGCCTGCGCATGTAGGAAGTTTCACTCACAAGGATGCGAAATGTCTCTCGTCGCTGTATCTAGAACAAAACCATCAGTTTTGCTGCAGTCGTGCGTTTCCACCTGTACTGCAGTTGGTTTGCTAGCCAGCGCGGCTGCGTTTGCGGCAGAGCCGCAAGCGCCGGCCCAGCAATTGATCCAGCAGCAACAGCGCGAGCGTGCACAACGCGAGCAGCTGGAACCGTCGCCCGACGTTCGCCTGCAAGCGCCCCAAGACACCGAAGCCAGCCTGCGCCTGCCGCGTGATGAAACGCCGTGCTTCAAGATCGACCGCGTGGTGCTCAGTGGCGACCAGGCCGAGGATTTCCAGTGGGCCCTGCGTGCCGCCAACCCGTCCGATGATCCGGTGCAAGGGCGTTGTGTTGGCGCGCGCGGGATCAACCTGACCATGAAGCGCATCCAGAATGCGATCATCGCCAAAGGCTTCATTACCACCCGCGTGCTGGCCCAGGCCCAGGACTTGAATCAGGGCACCCTGTCCCTGGTGGTGGTGCCCGGCCGGATCAAACACATCCGTTTTGCCGCCGGCACCTCGGCCCGCGCCAACTATTGGAATGCGATGCCCGCGTCCGATGGCGATGTGCTGAACCTGCGCGACATCGAACAGGCGCTGGAAAACTTCAAGCGCGTGCCCACCGCCGAAGCCGACGTACAGATCACCCCCGCCGAAGGCGCCGATGCGCAGCCAGGTGAAAGCGATGTGGTGATCGCCTGGAAGCAGGCCGTGCCCGTGCGGGTCAGCCTGTCGGTGGACGACTCCGGCAGCAAGCAGACCGGCAAGTACCAGGGCAACGTCGCGCTGTCGCTGGATAACCTGGCGACCCTCAACGACCTGTTCTACATCAGCTTCAACCACGACCTCGGCGGCGGCGAAAGCGGCGACCGTGGGTCCAAGGGCCACACCATTCACTACTCGGTGCCCTACGACTATTGGCAGTTGAGCCTGACCTCCAGCGAATACGACTACCACCAGACGATCGCCGGGGTGAACCAGGCGTATTCCTACAGCGGCCGCAGCCGGACCAATGAGGTGCAGCTGTCGCGCGTGATCTATCGCGACGCGGTGCGCAAGACCACCGTGTCCCTCGGTGGCTGGAGCCGTACCTCCAGCAACTACGTCGAAGACACTGAAATCGAATCTCAGCGCCGGCGCATGGCCGGTTGGCAGGCCGGGATCAATCACCGTGAATTCATCGGTGCGAACACCCTCGACCTTGGCGTCGGCTATCGCCGTGGCACCGGTGCGCGCGATGCCTTGCGCGCGCCCGAGGAAGAAAACGGCGAAGGCACGTCGCGCTCGCAGATCATTACCGCCAACGCGCAATTGCAAGTGCCGTTCAGCGTCGGCCAGCAGAAGCTGCGTTACATCGGCGGCTGGCGCGGGCAATGGAACCGCACGCCGCTGATTCCCCAGGACCGCTTTTCAATCGGTGGGCGCTACACCGTGCGCGGCTTTGATGGCGAGCAGATTCTGTCGGCGGAACGCGGCTGGACCTTCAGCAACGACCTCGGCCTGAGCCTGGGCAACACCGGTCAGGAGCTCTATCTGGGCGTGGATTACGGCCAGGTTGGCGGGCATTCCACCGAGTATTTGCTGGGTCGCCGCCTGGCCGGTGCGGTGGTAGGCCTGCGCGGCGGCTACAAGCAGTTTTCCTATGACATCTACACCGGCAAACCTCTGGAAAAACCCAAGGGTTTCCAGACCGCCGACGTGACCAGTGGCTTCAGCGCCAACTGGTCATTTTGAAGGAGGCCAGCATGTCGGATGACACCCTCGAAGTGCTTGCGCCCACGGGGCCCGACAGTCCCATCGACGAAGCCCAGGTGTTGGGTTCGGCGGTGTGGTTGTGGATGCACTCGGCGGCGCATCGCGATGCGCCATTGCACAGCCTGTCGACCCTGTTGCTGCCGGCGATCAAGCGCCGTCAGTTCATCCTGATCAGCGAAGCGGGGCGCCCGGTGTTTTTCCTGTCGTGGCTCAACCTCAGTGCCGAGGCCGAGGCGCGCTATCTGCGCGAACCAGCCGTCTGCCTGCCTGCCGCGGACTGGGACAGCGGCGACCGCCTGTGGATCAACGACTGGGTCGCGCCGTTCGGGCATACCCGACGAGTCAGCGGCCTGTTGCGACGGCGGCTGTGGCCCGGGCGGATCTTCCGTTCGCTGTACCACCGAGGCGATGAGCGCGGACTGCGCGTCATGAATTTCCAGGGTATCGCCGTCCTGGACCTGGAGGCGCAAGCCTGGTTTGCCACTCACCCGTTACCCAGCGACGCGCTCTGATCAGCCACCGCGCAAAGGACTTGCATGAATAAGCATCTGTATCGAATTGTTTTCAACCAGGCTCGCGGCCTGCTGATGGTGGTGGCCGAAAACGTCAAGAGCGCGTGCAAGGCTCCCGGCACGACCGGCGCCGTAGCGCGCCCGGGTACGGCGGTTGCCACGCTGACGCCGCTGCGGTTTGCGCTGATGCTGGGCATGGGCTGGGTCGCGCTGGCGGCGCCGGTACAAGCGCAGGTGGTGGTCGATGGCTCCGCGCCGGCGGGCCAGCGCCCGACCATCGGCGCCGCCGGCAACGGCACCACGGTGGTGGACATCACCCGGCCAAGCGGCGCGGGCGTGTCGCGCAACACCTACACCCAGTTCGACGTGGACAAGCGCGGGGTGATCCTCAACAACGGCGTGACCAACAGCCAGACTCAACTGGGCGGGTGGATCGAAGGCAACCGCAACCTGGCCAACGGCAGCGCACGGGTGATTCTCAACGAGGTCAATTCGAGCAACCCTAGTCAGTTGCGCGGCTTTGTCGAAGTGGGGGGCTCCAAGGCGCAGGTGGTAATTGCCAACCCATCGGGCATCACCTGTGAAGGCTGCGGGTTTATCAACGCCGACCGCGCGACCCTGACCACCGGGCGCGCGCAGTTCGAGAACGGCCTGATCAGCGGCTATGAAGTCTCGGGCGGCAAGATCAGCATCGGCGGCGAAGGCATGGACACCAGCCGCGCCGACTACACCGAAATCATCGCGCGCACGGTCGAGGTGAACGCGGGCATCTGGTCCAAAGACTTGACCATCAAGGCCGGCACCACCGGCGCGGCACCGACCGACACGCCAACCGTCGCCATCGACGTGGCGCAGTTGGGCGGCATGTACGCGGGCAAGATCACCTTGGTCGGCAATGGCGCAGGCGTGGGCGTGCGCAATGCCGGGCAGATCGGCTCCAGCGCCGGTGAAGTGGTGATCGGCACCGACGGCCGGATCGAAAACCACGGCCAGATCAGCAGCGCCACCGATTTGACCGCCCGCGCCGACAAGGGCATCGACAACGACGGCACGCTGTACGCCCAAGGCAACCTGGCCGTGCACACCGCTGGTGATATCGACAACCGTGGCATCGTGTCCGCCCAGGGCAATGCCGCGCTGACCGCCACCGGCGCCAATTCGGCGATTCGCAGCCACGCAGGTTCCGCATTGGCCGCGGGCGTGGACAGTACCGGCAAGCTCGGCAGCAGCGGTTCGCTGACGCTGACCTCGGCTGGCACCTTGACCGCCAAAGGCCAGAACCTCGCCGCGCAGACCCTCAAGGCCAGCGCCGCCCAGGTCGACCTGAGTGACAGCCAGACGTCCGCCCAGACCGTTGAGTTAACCAGCACCGCTGGCAATCTCGACTTGCGTCGCAGCCGCGTCACCGCCGGCCGCGCCCTCACGGCCGACGCTAACCAGGGCGTGCTCAGCGATGCTGCACAGGTAGGCGCTGCACAGATCAGCGTGACCGCGCTGGACCTGTCCAACGTCGGCGGCAAGTGGGTGCAGACCGGCAGCAACGGTATGCAGATGACCGTCGCGCGCAGCCTCGACAACAGTGGCGGTACGCTGTCCAGCGGTGGAGCCCTCGTCGTCAGCGCTGACACCCTGAACAACGCGGATGGTCTGGTGCAGTCGGGTGGCCTTGGCGACTTGTCCGTCACCGCGCGCCAGCACCTGAACAATCAGAAGGGCAAGCTGGTCACCGCCGCGCAATTGACCCTCGACGGCGGCACCCTGGACAACAGCAGCGGGCAGATCACCGCCGGCGGCGCGCTGGGGATCAAGGCCGCGCAGTTGAACAACGCCAATGGCACCGTCGCGGCCACGCAAACCTTGACGGTCAAGACCGACAGCCTGCAGAACCAGGGCGGTACCCTCGGTTCGGTGGCCGCCGACCTGATCCTCAACAGCGACACCGGCGTGCTCGACAACCGTGGCGGGCGTCTGGAGGCAGCCAAGGCGCTGACCCTCAATGCACTCGGCCTGAACAACCAAGGAGGGGTGATCACCGGCGCGCAACTGCTGCTCAATACCCAGGGCCAGCAGCTCGACAACAGTGCAGGCACCGTTAACGCCAGCGACACGTTGAGCGTCGACAGCGGCGCGTTGATCAACGACGGCGGCATCATGCAGGCCAAGTCGGACCTGCGCGTGGATACCCACGGCCAACAGCTGAGCAACCGCAATTCCGGCGCCACCGGCGGCATCCTCGGCCAGCGCGACGTCACCGTGCGCGCCGGTCAAGTGTTCAACGACCAAGGCTTTATCGGCAGCGCGCGCACCCTGGACATCAACGCCCAGCAACTGAGCAACCAGGCGGGCCTGTTGCGCGCCGACGGGCATCTGTTGCTGACCGCCGCGAGCGTGGACAACAGCGCGACCCAGGGCGCGAACCAGGGCATCAAGGGCCAGAGCGTCGATCTCGACACCGATACGCTGACCAACCGCGCTGGCTCAATCGTGTCCGACACCACGCTGAACGTGAAGGGCAGCGGCAGCGTGGACAACGACGCGGGCATCCTCTCGGCGGGCAGCGTGCTGACCCTGGCCGATCGCAACCCGGCGCAGAAAAGCCTGGCCATCAACAACGGCGCGGGCACCCTGATTGGGGGCCAGTCCGTGTTGCTCGACAGTGCCAATTACAGCGGCGCCGGCAAGGTCCAAAGCCTTGGCGACCTGACCTTCCGGTTGACTCAAAACTTCATCAACAGCGGCCTGGTGCAGAGCAACGGCGACCTGTCGCTGCAGACCGGCGGCACGATGACCAACCAGGGGGCGGTGCAGTCCGGCGCGCTGGTGCACGTGGATGCCGGCGCTATCGACAACGGTGTCAACGGCGTGATCAGTGGGCGGCGTGTGCAGGCCAACGCGGTCAACCAATTCGACAACCGTGGCGTGGTCGACGGCGAGACGACCCGCCTCAGTGCTGCGACCCTGAACAACCTCGGTACCGGGCGCCTCTACGGTGATCATTTGTCGATCACCGCCGGTACGCTCAACAACATCCTCGAAGGCGCAACGGCGGCGACCATCGCGGCACGCAACCGCCTGGATATCGGCGCTCAGGTCATCAACAACCGTGAGCACGGATTGATCTTCAGCGCCGGCGATACGGTGATCGGCGGCTTGCTTGACGCCAACGACCAGGCCAGCGGCCAGGCACAGGTGCTCAACAATGCGAGCGCCACCGTCGAAGCGCTGGGCCATCTGAGCGTCAACGCCAAGCAGATCAACAACACCAACGAACACTTCGCAACCGACCGCGTGCTGGTGTCCAACCAAGTGCTGCAGGAGTACCTGCTGTCGGGCTCGACCAACCGTTACACGCCGGACCAGATCTCGCTGTACAACGACGAGGTGCTGCACCTGGTCACGCCGGAAGGCTACGGCACGCGCTGGAACCGCTATGACTACACACGCAGCGTCACCGAGACGCAAATTGTCAGCTCCGACCCTGCGCAGATGCTTGCCGGTGGCAACCTCACGTTGATCGCCGACCAGGTGCTCAACGACAAGAGCCGGATCATTGCCGGGCAGGCGCTCAACGGCAGCATCGGCCAAGTGATCAACACCGAAGTGACCGGCGAACGGGTCACGGCCGACAACGGCAGCGTGGCCAATTACTATCGCATCCAGCGCAAGGGCCGTGACCGCCAGGGCGTCGGCCTGACCGGTTATACGCCGGCGCCGCTGATCGAGCAGATCTCCCTTAAACCCACGGTGTACACCGAGTACGCGGCCATCAACGGCAGCGGCACCCAGGTTGGCGCGCTGGTTCTGGCCAACGTTACCGACAGCACTGCGGGTACCGGTGAGCTGGCGGGCGCTGGCCGCACCCACGCCGTGAGCCCGATCAGTGAAGTGAAGGCACTGACCCAACTGGACGCGGCAGGCGCGGTGGAGCAGATCCGCACGGGTGGTTTCAACCCCGACCTGCCCAACAGCAGCCTGTTCCAGACCAACCCGAACAGCACCGCCGGTTATCTGGTGGAGACCGACCCGCGCTTCGCTAACTACCGCAAGTGGTTGTCTTCGGACTACATGCTCGGGCGCCTGAACCTCGACCCGGCGGCCACGCAGCAGCGTCTCGGCGACGGCTTCTACGAACAGAAGCTGATCCGTGAGCAAATCGCGCAACTCACCGGCCGGCGCTTTCTCGACGGCTACGCCAGTGATGAGGAACAGTATCGCGGCATGATCGACAGCGCCGTGACCCTGGCGGATCAGTGGAAACTGATTCCTGGTGTCGCCCTGACCGCCGAACAAATGGCGCAGTTGACCAGCGACATCGTCTGGCTGGTGTCCAAGGACGTCACGCTGGCGAGCGGTGAAGTCCGTCAGGTGCTCGTGCCGCAAGTCTATGTGCGGGTTCGCGAAGGTGATCTGGATGGCTCCGGCGCACTGATGGCTGGGCGCACGTTGAACCTTGATGTGCGCGGTGATCTGGTGAACTCCGGCAGCCTGTCCGGGCGCGATGGCGTGAACATCAGCGTGCAGAACCTCGACAACCTCGGCGGCCGTATCCAGGGCAACGACGTGGCCCTGACCGCCAGCCAGGACATCAACAACATCGGCGGCCTGATCAGCGCCAACAGCCGTCTGGCTTTGAGCGCCGGCAACGACATCAATGTGCGCTCGGTCACCACCGACAGCGAGAGCGATCAGGGCACCCGCACTGGCTTGTCGCGGGTGGCGGGGTTGTACGTGTCGGCACCGGCGGCGAACCTGATTGCCACCGCCGGCAACGATATCAACCTGCAAGCCGCGCAAGTGAGCAACACCGGCGTCGGCGGCAAGACGTCGCTGGTGGCGGGCAACGACATCACCCTGACTACAGTGAAAGAGTCCTACACCCAGTCCAACCAGTGGGATGGCGACAACTGGCGCAAGGAAGCCGGACGCAATGAAGTCGGCAGTTCGGTGCAGGCCAACGGCGATGTTCGCGTGGGCGCCGGGCGTGACGTGCAGGTGCGCGGGGCGATGGTCAACAGCGACGCGGGGGCTGTTGCTGTGAGTGCGGTGCGCGACATCAATGTCGAGGCCGGCGAGCGCTTCAACAGCGCCGACGAAGCGCACAAGGTCAAGGGCAGCAACGGGATGTTTTCGAGCAAGACCACCACCACCCGCGACACGGTCAGCCAGACCACCGCACAGGCCTCGACCTTCAGTGGCGAGCAGGCGGTGATGCAGGCCGGCAACAACATCACGATTACGGGTAGCAACGTGGTTTCCACATCGGGCACGGTGCTGGCGGCGGGCAACGACATCAAGGTATTGGCAGCCACCGAGCAACTTGACGAAAAACACATGAAGGACGTGAAGACCAGCGGGATGTTCAGCGGCGGCGCCATTGCCGTCACCGTTGGTTCCAAGCAACAGACCAATAAAGACAGTAGTCAGCAGACTACGGCGGCCGCGAGCAACATTGGCGCAACCGACGGCAACGTGCTGATCAGCGCCGGCGGCGAATACCGTCAGGTGGGCAGCAATGTGAACGCGCCCAATGGCGATGTGTCGATCGACGCGTCCGAGGTCAATATCCTCGAAGCGCGCAACCTCAGTGCGCAGCAGCAGGAGCAGCGCTTCAAGCAGACCGGCGTGAGCCTGACCCTGACCAACCCGATCGTGAGTGCGGTACAGACCGGCCAGCGCATGAACAAAGCCGCTGAACGTACCGATGACAAACGTATGAAAACTTTGGCGGCGCTGAGTACTGCGTGGGCCGCCAGCGATGCGCACACTCAGGTCATGGCCGACCCGGCGGCGGCGGGCGGTATCAACTTGAGCATTGCCCTGGGCATGAACAAGAGCGAGAGCAAAAGCGAGCAGACCAGCAACACCGCAGCCGCTTCGACGGTCGCGGCGGGTGGGGATGTGACGATCGTGTCCTCGGGCGGCACGCGCAACAACAACCTGACCGTGCAGGGCAGTGAGATCACGGCGGGCAACAATGCGTTGTTGAAAGCTGACGGCAACATCCTGCTGGCGGGTGCGCAGAACACCATCGAGCAACACAGCACCAACAAAAGCGTCAACGGCAGCCTTGGCATCGGCATCTCGTTTGGTAGCGAGAAAAACGGTCTGAGCTTCAACGCGTCCGCCTCTCAGAGCCGTGGCAATGCCGATGGCAATGACTTGGTGTGGAGCAACACCCACGTGACTGCTGGCAAAGAGGTCAGTCTGATTTCCGGTAAGGACACCACCCTGCGTGGTGCGGTGGTGTCGGGTGAGACGGTCAAGGCCGATATCGGCGGCGACCTGAATGTCGAGAGCCTGCAGGACACCAGCACCTTCGCGTCCGAGCAGAAGAGCATGAGCGCTGGGATCAGCATCTGTATCCCGCCGGTCTGTGCCGGTGCTGCGACCGCTAGCTTCAGCTCCACCAACGCCAAGCAGAAGTCCAACTTTGCCAGCGTGATCGAACAATCGGGCATACGTGCCGGCGACGGTGGTTTCGACATCAACGTGCGCGGCAATACCGACCTCAAGGGTGGCGTGATCGCCAGTTCCGACAAGGCCATTGCCGACGGCAAAAACAGCCTGACCACCGGCACGCTGACGGTGTCCGACATCCACAACGTGTCCGAAGCCAGCGCCAAAACTTCAGGCGTCGACCTGAGTTCGGACATGCTCGACGGCAAACTGGGCACGGCCAAGGCGCTGCTCGCCAACAGCATCAACAACGGCTCGGACTCCGACTCCGCCGACAGCGACACCCGCAGCGCGATCAGCGCCGGCACCTTGGTGATCACCAATGCCGAGCGCCAGCGTGTGGTTGGCGGCATGACGGTTGACCAGACAATTGCCAACCTGAACCGCAACACCGAGGCCGCCCATGTCGCCGTGGGACGGTTGGATGTGGCGGAAATGGGGCGCAAAGTAGCGGCTGAGCAGGAGATCAAGCGTGAGTTCTATCATCAGGTCTCGCTGCTGGCGGATGAGGCGTATCGCAAGATCTTTATCGAGAAGGCGCGGGTGTATGAGGTCTCGAAGGACAAGGAGGGCAAAGTTCAACGTCGCGAACTGAGCGACGAAGAGAAAATGAACCTCAAGAAAGGGCCGGACGGCAAAGTGCATATCGCCAACAATGGCATTTTCAACGATATCGATGGTGCGGCCAAATACGCCGAGCAGCACAGTTCGGCTGATAGCGGGCCGCAATACTTGATCCACTTCGAGCAAGCCAACAACTTCACTTCCGAGCTGATGATCGCTGCTTATCAGAAGAATCTGGAGAATGATTTCTGGGGGTTGTCCAATGCAACGGTGCAAACCAAAGACTACATGACGCAGTTCGGCCAGAGCGGGTTGCACATTGATGGTCACAGCCGGGGCACGTTGACCACTGGCAGCGCCATGGAGTCGCTGGCCCGTGATCCGGCCAACGTGGGCATTCTCGGCAAAACGTCGATGAACTTCTTCGGTGCTGCCTACAGCGTGCAGAAGGCCGACTCGTTGTTAGGGGTCTTACAGAGTCGTTCAGGGGTGAGCTCCGAATCACAGCGCGAGGCGATGGAGCTGCGCTACCAGAATCACAATCTCGATCCGGTTGCGCGCTTGCCGCTCGTAGGGTTCAACCCCGCTACGGGCGGTACGGTCCCGGACGGCAGCGTGCGTGTATGGGAATGGCTGAAAGTGCTTGGCGGCGATAAGACAGTGCACAACTGCTACGGCAATGGAGGGCCCGCCTGCAAGCCCTTCTGGAAAGATTCAACCGATGGCGTTCCACACTTTAAGCGCGCCGGAGAATAAGGAAGAACGTTATGTTGAGAAGTACGTTGCTGTTGACTATTGGCGCTGTGTTACTGACCGGCTGCACGGGGAGGGGCTTTCAACCGCCGCCGCCGGAATTCACCAATTGGAAAAAAAGTGGGGTCTCCCAAGAAGACGTCAAGAGTGCGATGAGAGCTTGCGGGTATATCAACCTGACAGGCACGGGGGACACGACGCCTATTGACCAGGTACTCACACAGTTTTATTGCATGAAAGACTCGGGTTTCAAGCGCACAGATAACATTGACCTGTGCAAAGAAGGCCGCATTGGTGAATCACCGGTGTGCGAAGGCCGCCGTTAATCGATCACTGAAAGGTCGCAGGGAATGAACGATTTACGCAAACCTTAAGGAACACCCCTATGTCCAGGAGCGGGCTGCTGTTGAGTGTTTGCGCTGTACTGCTGGTCGGCTGCACAGGCAGGGGTTTTCAGCCGCCGCCGCCTGATTTTGTCTATTGGCAAAAGAGTGGGGTCTCTTTAGAGGGCGTCAAGAGCAGTATGCTCGCGTGCGGGTACGAGAATGTGGCGGGCACGGGCGGCGGTTCAATCGATGAGCGGCTTAGGAGCTTCTACTGCATGAAAGATGCGGGCTTCACACGCAAAGATAACTTGGACATGTGCAAGCTTGGCCGCGCTGGCGAATCACCGGTGTGCGAAGGTCGCCGCTGATCCATCACTAAAAGGTCGTAGGGAATGAACGATCTGCGCAAACCCTGAGGAAGAGCATGATGTTCAGGAAGAGCCTTCTGCTGAGTGTTTACGCGGTGTTATTGATTGGCTGCACTGGGAGGGGCTTTCAACCGCCGCCGCCGGAATTCACCAATTGGAAAAAAAGTGGGGTCTCCCAAGAAGACGTCAAGAGTGCGATGAGAGCTTGCGGGTATATCAACCTGACAGGCACGGGGGACACGACGCCTATTGACCAGGTACTCACACAGTTTTATTGCATGAAAGACTCGGGTTTCAAGCGCACAGATAACATTGACCTGTGCAAAGAAGGCCGCATTGGCGAATCACCGGTGTGCGAAGGCCGTCGGTAACCCATCCCTAAAAGGAAGCAAGGAATGAACGATTTACGCAATGGACTGTACGGCGTCGCGCTGGCATTGGCGGCGACAGGGTTGGGCGGTTGTGCCTCGTCGATGACGGTCACCGGCGAGCCAGGGGTGAGGATGGGCCAGAGCTATGCACAGGTGCTCGCGGTGGTCAGCCGCAACAACGCCGTGACCAAGCAGGTCGATGGCGAAGGCTTCCGGGCGGAGGGTTACTCGTCGATGTTCAAGGACTGCCGCATCAAGTACTTCATCTTTCAGGGCGCCGATGGCTTGCAGCAGGTGAAGTACGAGCCCGCACCGCAGTTGTCGGTCAGCCAGAATTGCCGTCAGCCGTAAACAGCCCTTTATTCCTTTGCGAGTTGACTGCTGATGAGCGTTTTACGTGGGGTTCCCGTGGCGTTGCTGGTGCTGCTGACAGGCTGCGGCCAAGTGGCGAATATCCGTTCCTTGTCCACCGGCTACGTCGCACCAACGTCTGGCGAGACTGCCCGTGTGCGGTTGATCACCGATGGTCTGGTGCGCGCGGTGCCGGGGCGTGATTGCCTGGACTGGAATGTACCGGGCGCTGGGGTGATGGCGTCGACGAAAGCGGGCTTCCCCGATCACAACGGCGAGAGCCTGGGCATGCCTGGGCCGATTTACTCGTGGGCGGCTGCGGTATCGTCGGAGTTAGTGGTGCCGGCGAACACCCCGATCGCGTTTCATTACTTGGGAAAACTGCAGTATTCCCGGCAATGCTCCAGCACCATGACCTTTGTGCCTCGGCCGGGGATGGACTACATGGTGCAGGCGTCCATCTATGCGAGCTGTTCGTTCCAGCTGCACGAGCTGCCGCCGGGCGGTAAGCAATGGGTCGAGGTGGAGCCTGCGCCCAAGGGCAAGGTGTCGATGTGCAACGCGATGGATAATTTCTAGCGAGCCAATTATTTTTCGACCTTAATGACTTTTTCCTACTCCTCAAAGGTCAACATCCTTCAAGCACCATTGACTCCAGGAGTACGCCCCCCATGACCACCCCCAAGGCACTGTTGATCCTTCACGGCAAGCAAGCCCTCAACGAGGACGTACGCGCGGCCGTGCTGGCCCGGCGCGAGTTGGGTTTGGAGCTGGCGGTGCGGGTGACGTGGGAGGGCGGTGACGCTCAACGGCTGGTCAAGGAGGCTGTGGACGGCGGTTACACCCACATCATTGCCGGCGGCGGCGACGGCACCTTGCGCGACGTGGCCGAAGCCATGGCCCAGGCCAAGAGCGACGCCAGCCTGGTGCTGATGCCCCTGGGCACCGCCAATGATTTTGCCAAGGCTGCCGGCGTGCCATTGGAGCCTGCCCAGGCCCTGGCATTGCTGGATGTGCCCCCTAGGGCAATCGACCTCGGCCAGGTCGGCGGGCAGATTTTCCTGAACATGGCCACTGGCGGCTTTGGTAGCCAGGTCACGGCCAATACCTCCGAAGATTTGAAGAAAGTCCTCGGCGGCGCTGCTTATCTGTTTACCGGCCTGACGCGCTTCAGCGAGTTGAAGGCCGCCTACGGTGAGCTGGAAGGACCGGACTTTCACTGGAAGGGCGAGTTGCTGGCGCTGGGCATCGGCAACGGCCGCCAGGCGGGCGGTGGGCACATACTGTGCCCCGGCGCATTGGCCGATGATGGTTTGCTCGACGTCAGCATTCTGCCGGCGCCTCAGGAAGTGGTCGGCACGCTGCTCAATCTGGTGAGCGACGGTGGGATCGACAACATGTTCGTACGGGCGCGCCTGCCGTGGGTCGATATCAAGGTGGCGCAGGGCTTGTACATCAACCTCGATGGCGAGCCGCTGGAAGGTGACGACCTGCACTTCGAGGCCTTGCCCAAGGCGCTTCGCGTGCATTTGCCGGTGGATTCGCCCCTAGTCGTCCAGGCTGATGATCTGCTCGCGCACAGCGAATAACACCAGGCCTGCCACATCAAATATCTGCAGACGCTTCATGATTTGCGAACGGTGGGCTTCTACCGTCTTGATGCTCAGGCCCAGGCCGTGGGCGATCTCAGGGGTGGATTTGCCGCGCACGATCAGGCGCAGGATCTCCAGTTGGCGTGCCGTGAGGTTATGGCTTTGACCGGCGGGCGTGATCGGCCCCTGGCTGCGCACCAGCGCCTGGTTGATCACGGTGTGGGCGATCGCCGGGCTCAGGTAGCGCTCGTTGTTGCGCAAGGCTTGCAGCGCGTGTTCCAGCTCATTGGCGGTAGTGTCCTTGAGCAGGTAGCCATGGGCACCGGCTTGCAGCGCGCGCATGATCAACTCCGGGTCGGTGTGCATCGACAGGATCAGCACCTTGCTCTTGGGGTGCGCACTCTTGAGTTGCTTTAAAGCGTCGAGGCCGCCGGTGTGCTTCATCGACAGGTCCAGCAGCACAATGTCCGGCAGCAAGCGATTGAACTGCTCCAGCAATTGGGCGCCATCACTGGCTTCGCCCGTCACCGTGTAGCCGGGAATATCCTGGATCAGCGCACGCACGCCGGCCCTGATCAGGGCATGATCGTCCACCAGAAGTAATGTGCAGGTCACTCGATAACCTTAGGGGCGCTGGCCCGTTCGAGGGCGCGGGGCGCCCAGGGGAAGAGCGCTTCGATGCGCGTCCCGTTACCTGGATGACTGCTCACGGACAATGTGCCGCCAAGCTGATCAACCCGCTCGGACATGCCCGCCATGCCCCGCTGGCCTTCCAGGCTGGGATTGATGGCGGGCAAAAACCCCTGGCCGTCATCACAAATGCTCAGCGACAGGCCTTCGGGTAGACGTTGCAGGCGCACCAGCAGGTTGTGTGCCTGGGCGTGGCGCAGCATGTTGGTGACGGCTTCCTGGGTGATGCGAAAGGCCGCCACGGCCATTTCTTCCGGGATGCCGGTCAGCCGTTGCTGGCATTCCAGGCTCCAGTGCACCGGGGTGTTTTCCAGGGTCTTGAGCAGGTGCGCGCGCAGGCTGGCTTCCAGGCCCAGGCTGGCGAGCTGTCGGGGGTTGAGGATGGCAGAGACGTCGCGCACCTTGGCCAGGGTCTCGTTCAAGGTATTGCACAAGACGTTGCACTGGGTTTGCAGCTCATCCGGCATACGGCGCTTGATCCATTCGCTTTGCAGCTTGGCGGCGGTCAGCAGTTGCCCGATGTCGTCATGCAGTTCGCGGCTGAGGCGGTGGCGTTCGTTTTCCTGCACTTGCAGCAGGCGATCGGCCAATTCCTGGGGCTGGAACTTGATGGATTTGCGCGAGTACCACTGTTGCAGGCCTACCACTAATAAGGTGGCCAGGTTGAGCAGCAGTACCATCAGCGGCAGCGTTGCGGAATGGGCGTAGGCCCACAGGCTCAGCAGTAGTGAGCCAAGGCATAGCGTGAGGATCAAACGGCGTGCATTGCTGCGGGACGCGGACCTTGCGATGAATGTCTTGAGGCTGGCATGCATAGCGGATGGAGCCAATAAAGGTTCGCTGCGGGAAGACCGGTCGACACTGACCGGGCGCTGTTTGAGATACGTTATTGAATCGTTTTCAAAGTTAATAAATTCAATCACTTTGAGGGGGTGATAGTACCACTACTCTTACCTTCGGTCGCCAGGCGCCTGTCTGGCGGGATTATCTAAGCGCGCAAATATTCAGGGACGATAGTCCCAAAGTTAATGAAGGGGGGATGTATTACTTCAACAGGAATGTAGAGGTTATGGCTAATTGATATCTACGCATGCGCCATTCAGTTTCAATGGGTTGGTTAAACCTGTCGTTTTTAGAAAACTGCGCGTTATTTACGACCTCATAACCGCTCAGGACGAGGGGTGTAAACGCTGCTGCGGTTTATATCTGAAATCCTTTTGTGGGATTTGCAGTGTGACCGTAGCAATCAATGAGGTTTGTTCCGATTCATCCAGTGCCAATAGGCCTGTCTTTGCATCGATAAGCTCCAGTTGCCAGGCCAGCAGTCTCAGGCAGTCTTCCAGGGCGCTCAGGGCCTGATCATGCAGCTGCAACGGGTTTTCGGCGTTGGCGATCACGTATTGGATATGCCGCGAAAATTCGCTGATCGCCTGTAGGGCCAGGCAATCGGCTTTTTCGGCGAGCTTGATCAGGCTGGCTTTCATGCAGTCGATGGCGTCGCTGTCGTTGCGAATCAGATGCAGGTGACTCAGGCACTCTTCCGACTTGGCCAGCAGGTTTTCAGCCTCGTGCAGGAATTCGGGAAGTGCAAGTTGCCACTCGTTACCGTCGTTCATCATGCAAGTCTCCACAACATAAGGTGGGGTGATGAGAGGTCGCATTGGGTGAGTGGCGTAAAACTACTGCTGAAAGATAACTGGAGTCTGTAGGTTGCTTCTGAGCGTTCAGTAGGACGTTTATTTGAATGATGGCGACGGCTGCGCGCGGCCCTCGTGAGCGGGCTCAATTGCACACCTTCAGTTGCCGCGACGTGAGTGTCTGGTAGACCCGTGGAACGAGGGCTTGGGATGGCAAACAAAGCCTGACTCCATTCATGCAATGAGAATGGCGTCACATTAATGACTATTAGATAAAGCGAATATCAGGTTGGGCCTGATTGCTTATAGGGGAATCCCTTACATGGCGGAACTTTACATCGCTTTGAATGTCCGGCAACGCCGATGTACCGCTGTCTGGAGAGGTTCATGCAGTAGAGCATGATGTCAGTGTGACATCAATGAATTTACGTGGCATTTTAGCAGGGGGTCAAGGTCTGGCTTTCGCCGCCGATAACAGCAGTAATGAATTGCACAATCCCTTCGCGCATCTAGCTGCGCACACCAGGAGCTTTTGATGGCCGGCATTCTCGACACAGTAGACCAACGCACGCAACTGGTGGGTGAGAATCGCCTGGAGATCCTCATGTTTCGCCTGGCCGGGCGGCAACTGTTCGCAATCAACGTGTTCAAGGTGCAGGAAGTCCTGCAACTGCCCAAGCTGACCCTGATGCCTCAGCGTCACCCCTTCGTGTGCGGCGTGGTCAACCTGCGTGGCCAGACCTTGCCGGTGATCGACCTGTCCCAGGCCATCGGCATGCGCCCCCTGGTACCGGGCCCGAACAGCACCATCATCGTCACCGAGTACAACCGCTCGGTACAGGCGTTCCTGGTGGGTGGTGTGGACCGCATCGTCAACATGAACTGGGAATCCATCCTGCCGCCGCCGACCAGCGCCGGGCGTCAGCACTACCTGACCGCCATCAGCAAGGTCGATGACCAACTGGTGGAGATCATCGATGTGGAAAAAGTCCTCGCCGAGATCGTGCCCTATAACGCCAAAGTTTCCCGTGAAAAACTTGAAGACCCGGTGTTGGAACGTGCCCGTGGCCGCGAAGTGCTGCTGGTGGACGACTCCAACGTCGCCCTGTCGCAACTGCGCGACACCTTGGGTCAACTGGGTGTGAAGATGCACATCGCCAGCGACGGCCTCAAGGCACTGAACATGCTCAAGGCCTGGGCCGACGCCGGCCACGTGATGACCGACAAGCTCCTGATGATCTTCACCGACGCCGAAATGCCCGAGATGGACGGCTACCGCCTCACCACCGAAATTCGCAACGATCCACGCCTGCGCAAGCTCTACGTGGTGCTGCACACCTCGCTGTCGGGCAGCTTCAACGACTCGATGGTGAAGAAGGTTGGGTGCGACAACTTCCTGTCCAAATTCCAGCCCGACAAACTGGTTGATGTGGTGCGCCAGCGACTGATGCTGGACGAAGCCACCGCTTGACCTTAGGGTTGCATCTTTGCCCCTCAGGAATGCAGGCCCATGCTTCGTCTCAGTGCGCTGTACCGTTACCCCTTGAAGTCCGGCAAGGCCGAAACCTTGCAGCACATCGGCCTGGATAAACTCGGGTTGAATGGGGATCGACGCTGGATGCTGGTGGACGAGGCCAGCGGGCGTTTCCTCACGCAGCGGGCGGTGGCGAAGATGAGCCAACTCTCTGCGCTGTGGAACCGCACGGGCGGCCTGACCTTGAGTTCGCCTGGCTACGCGCCGCTGGACGTGGCGCTGCCCGGCAGCGACGCCGAGTTGCGCGGCGTGACCATCTGGCGCGACACCTTGCGCGTACCGGACGCCGGTGATGAAGCTGCCGCCTGGGTCAGCGACTTTATCGGCAAGCCGACACGGCTGGTGCAGATGCCCTTGGACCGCGCCCGCACCACCCAGGCCGGTTTCGGGCGTGATGATGATCAGGTGGCGTTTGCCGATGGTTATCCGTTGCTGCTGATCGGGCAAGCGTCGCTCGACGACCTCTCGCAAAAAATCGGCCGCCCCATGGAGATGCTGCGCTTTCGCCCGAACCTCGTGATCGAGGGCGGCGAAGCTTTCGCGGAAGATGGCTGGAAGCGTCTGCGCATTGGTGATGTGGAGTTTCGCGCCGTGAAACCCTGCTCACGTTGCATTCTCACCACCATCGACCCGCAAACCGGTGAACGCAGCGCCGACCGTGAACCGTTTGTCACGTTGGAGGCTTATCGCAAAACGGAGGACGGCGCGATGTTCGGCCAGAACCTGGTCAACGATGGTAATGGTCGCCTGGAAGTGGGCATGCCAGTGACTATTCTCGAATAGCCTTCGGCGCCCATAAAAAATGCCCGTCTCCCACGAGACGGGCATTTTTTTGACCGGGCGAATGCTTAGCCGCGGTACTCGCACAGGTAAGCAGTATCCACGGCGACCTTCAGTTGGAACTTGCTGTTGGCCGGTACGTGGAACTGGCTGCCGGCGGCGAAGGTTTCCCACTCGCTGGCGTCAGGCAGTTTAACGGTCAGGGCGCCGGAGACTACGTGCATGATTTCACGCTGGGCGGTGCCGAATTCGTATTCACCCGGGGCCATCACGCCGATGGTCGCCGGACCTTCTGCGGTGCCGAAAGCGATCGACTTGACGGTGCCGTCGAAGTACTCGTTGACTTTGAACATGGGCGAATCCTCGGAAAAAGGGTCTGGAAAGGTCGGCCAGTATGCCCAAGGGCAGGGGAGCTGCCTAGACCGGTAAAATCAGCGGCAACAGGCGCGCGGTATTGCGTGCATCTTCCAGCGCCCGATGTTGCTGGCCATGGAACTGCATTCCCGCCAATTGAAGGGCGCCATTGAGGCCCAAGGGCTTGTCCAGGCGCCGGGCCTTGGCGAAGCGCTGCTTGAGGTTCACATGAGGTGTCTTGGCGAGTGCACTCACCAGGCTGTTGCGCTGCCATTCGAGCTCAAGCTGCGCGCGGTCATAGTCACCCCAACTCGCCCAGCCTTCCAGGCGCGGTTGATGCTGGCCCAGCCAGCGTTCGAACAGCGGCCACACCTCGGTGATGGGCGCGGCGGTGTCGATATTGGCCTGGGTGATATGGGTCAGCTGGCGGCAAAAGGGCGTCAGCAATGGGCGCCGCAATGGCCGCACAAAGCGCTGGAAGTGGTCCAGTTCGCGGCCCTGGCGGTTCACCAGGCTCGCGCCGATCTCGATGACTTCCATCTCCGTCACGGGCCAGCCGCCTTCATCCGTTGTGGCTTCAAGGTCAATAATCAGCCAATGAGGCATTGTGCAGGTTCCCGTACTCGTCCCTTCCTGATGGGGATAGAGCGTAGCCCGGCCCTGTAGTTCCGCCTAGGGACTATTCGATCTCCAGCAATACCTGCCGATTACGCACCTGATCGCCTGCCATTACCTGCACGGCCTTGATCACACCGTCGATGCCCGCCGTGAGCGGGTGCTCCATTTTCATGGCTTCAAGCACCAGCAGCAGTTGGCCTTTGCCGACACGCTCACCTGCACGGACCCGCACATCGACAATGGCGCCATCCATCGGCGCCTTGACCGTGCCGCTGCTGGCGTCGGCCTGGCGGCGGGCGACCTGTTGGGTGCGGTTGATCACGGTCAGGCCAGGTAGCCGTAATTGGTCGCCGTCGAGGTGGTAAGCGATACGGCGCCGGATCCCGTTGAGCACGCGCGTGGCGTAGCGGCCGTCGGTGCTGAGTTGCAGGTCGTCAACGGTGACCGTTTGAAGGTCGCCGTTGACCTCCAGGCGGTATGTCCAGGGGATGCTTGCGTTATTGCGCCATCCCGCCAGACCCAGGGCGTGCTGGTCGGCGCTGTGGTGATAAAACAGCGCGGCGGCCAGGGCAAGCTGTTCTTTCGACGCGGCGGGCGGCGGGATTTCGCGAAAGTGCTCGGCGATAAACCCGGTGCTGAAATGGCCGTCGATAAAGTCCGGTTGCTTGAGCAGATCGGCCAGCAGTTGCTGGTTGGTATTGACGCCCAGCAGCACGGTGTCTTCCACGGCGCGCAGCAGCTTGCGCCGCGCCTCTTCGCGGGTGGCGCCGTGGGCGACGATCTTGGCTTGCATGGCGTCATAGAACGGGCTGATTGTTTGGCCTTCGCTGACGCCATGGTCAATACGTACGCCTGCGGCCGGCTCCCAGCGCAGCACCTCACCGGTTTGCGGGAGGAAACCTTGGGCCGGGTCTTCGGCGTACACGCGCACTTCCATGGCATGGCCGCTCAGGGTCACCTCTTTTTGGCTCAATGGCAGTGGGTGGCCGGCGGCGACCAGCAGTTGCCAGGCCACCAAGTCCAGGCCGGTGATCAACTCGGTGACCGGGTGCTCCACTTGCAGGCGCGTGTTCATTTCCAGGAAGTAGAACTGACCGTTGCGGTCGAGCAGAAATTCCACGGTGCCGGCGCCGACGTAATTCACCGCGCGCCCGGCCTTGAGCGCCGCCTCGCCCATGGCCTGGCGCAGTTCCGGGGTCATGACAGGGCAGGGCGCTTCTTCGACGATTTTTTGGTGGCGACGCTGGATCGAGCAGTCGCGTTCGCCTAGGTAGATCAGATTGCCGTGGCTGTCGCCGAACAGTTGGATTTCGACGTGACGCGGGTCGATCAGTGCCTGTTCGAGGATCAGTTCGTCACTGCCGAAGGCGTTCTGCGCTTCGGAGCGGGCGGTGCGCAATTGCTCCAGCAAGTGCTCGGGTTTGTGCACCAGGCGCATGCCTCGGCCACCGCCGCCGGCGCTGGCCTTGATCATCAACGGGTAGCCGATGCGGTCGGCCTGGTGTTGCAGGGTGGCGTCGTCCTGGGCGCTGCCCTGGTAGCCGGCGATGCAAGGCACTTCGGCTTCCAGCATGGCGAGTTTGGACCGGCGCTTGCTGCCCATCAGTTCGATGGCTTCGGGGCTGGGGCCGATAAAGGTGATGCCGGCGGCGATGCAGGCGTTGGCGAACTCGGGGTTTTCGGAGAGGAAACCGTAGCCGGGATGGATAGCGTCGGCGCCTGTGCACTTGGCCGCTTGAAGGATGGCAGGGATGTTGAGGTACGACTGCTGCACGGGGGGCGGGCCAATGTGGACGGATTCGTCGGCCATTTGGACGTGCGCGGCATTGGCGTCGGCGTCGCTGTAGACAGCTACGGTGCGGTAGCCCAGGGCTTGGGCGGTGCGCTGGATGCGGCAGGCGATTTCACCGCGGTTGGCGATCAGGATCTTGTTGAACTGCGGCATAGGTGTTTTCCCTGGGACTGAGTACATATCCGTTTCTTCGGTAACGGCAATCTATGGTTCCGCGCTTACAAGGGGTGGCCTTCGCCCCAACACTCGGTACCCGGCCGAGGCTCGGTGTGCCAGCTTGTTTGACAGGGCGATCGCAGTTCGAATGTGGGAGGGGGCTTGCTCCCGATAGCAGTGGTTCAGTTACACATCTGTTGGCTGATACACCGCCATCGGGAGCAAGCCCCCTCCCACATTTGGATCTCCACCTATCAGATAGGTCTCACCCTGCTTTTGACCTGCTTTTGATCTGACCCTTACATCCTTTTTGCTGACGAAGTCAGCGGTCTTTTGATCTTGATCTCAGGCGCCCCGTTAAACACGCTGGCCGCACACCGAGCCTGGGCGAGGTGCCGAGTGTTGGGACAAGAGCCTTTTGCTTGTGTGTGGCTGGGCTGGCATTCCGGCTCTTCCAAAAGTGAGTCGCCGTAAGGGCGAAACCATAGGCAGCCGTTACCCAAATAACGGATATACCCCCAATCAACGAGCCCATTCAGGCCGACGCCTCTGCAAAAAAGCCCGAGTCCCCTCAACTCCCTCCGCCCCGCTGACCGCCTCGGCAAACCACTGCGCCCCGCGATCCAACACAACCCCAATCGGCTCATCCACACTGGCCAACAACAACGCCTTGGTGCGCGCGTTGGCGCCTGGTGCGCAGCGCAGCACCTGCCCCAGGACTTCATCCAAACGCTCCGCCAACGCCTGCGGATCGCGCTCGGTGAAGTGCACCAGCCCCAGCCGTTCAGCTTCCTGCCCATCAAATCGCGCGGCGGTCAGTGCCAGTCTCCGCGCCTGGGTCAGACCGATCCGCTTGACCACAAACGGCGCAATCTGCGCCGGCAGCAACCCCAGGCTGGTCTCCGGCAAACCGAACTGCGCCTGGTGATCGGCAATCGCGATGTCGCTCACACAGGCCAAGCCAAACCCGCCGCCGAGCACCGCGCCTTGCAGCACCACGATGACCACTTGCGACACGGCTTCAACCTCTTGCAGCAACGTGCCAAAGGCCCGGTTCAGCGCCTGCAATTGATCGCCTGCGCTGACCAGGTCCTTCACGTCGGCTCCCGCGCAGAAATGCCCGCCGGCGCCGCTCAGAACCACCGCGCGGACTTGGTCGTCGAGTTGGGCCACTACCGATCGCAGTTCGTGGACCATCTCCAGGCTCATGGCGTTGCGGCATTCGGGCCGATTGAGGGTGATGTGCAGCACGCCGTTATGGGGCTCCAGCAGCAAGGTGCTCATGGTTTTTTCCCCGGTAGCGTGCCCATCAATTTGCAGATGATGCCCAGCATGATTTCGTCGGCACCGCCGCCAATCGATACCAGACGCACATCGCGATAAGCACGGGCAACGGGGTTGTCCCACATAAAGCCCATGCCGCCCCAGTATTGCAGGCAACTGTCGCTGACCTCACGGCCCAGGCGTCCGGCCTTGAGTTTGGCCATGGAGGCCAGGCGGGTCACGTCCTGGCCTTTGATGTATTGCTCGGTGGCCTGGTAAACCAGCGCCCGCAGGCATTCGATTTCGGTGGCCAGTTCGGCCAGGCGAAAGTGGATCACCTGGTTGTCTATCAGCGCTTTGCCGAAGGTCTGGCGTTCCTTGCAGTACTCGATGGTGCTGTCGATGCAGTACTCCAGGCCCTTGATCATATTGGCCGCGCCGAACAGGCGTTCTTCCTGGAATTGCAGCATCTGCATCATGAAGCCCGCGCCTTCGTGGCCGATACGGTTGCGCTGGGGGATGCGTACGTTGTCGAAGAACACCTGGGCGGTCTCGGAGCTGTGCATGCCGAGTTTTTCCAGGGGCGGGCTGACGCTGATGCCGGGGGTGTTCATCGGCAGCATGATCAGCGATTTGTTGATGTGCGGCTTGTCGTCCGAGGTGTTGGCCAGCAGGCACATGAAGTCCGCGCTGGGCGAGTTGGTGATCCACATTTTGCTGCCGTTGATCACGTAGTCATCGCCGTCCTTGCGTGCGTAGGTCTTGAGCCCGGCCACGTCGGAGCCGGCGCCGGTTTCCGAGACGCCGATGCAACCGACTTGCTCGCCGCTGATGGCCGGGCGCAGGAATTCGTCGCGCAGTGCATCGCAGCCGAAGCGGGCGAGGGCGGGGGTGCACATGTCGGTCTGCACGCCGATGGACATGGGAATGCCGCCGCAGCGAATGGTGCCGAATTCTTCGGCGGCGACGATCGAATAGCTGTAGTCCAGGCCCATGCCGCCGAACTGTTCGGGTTTGGAAATGCCCAGCAGCCCGAGGTCGCCGGCCTTGCGCAAGATCGCGTGGATGGGAAAGCGCCCGGCTTTTTCCCATTCGTCCACGTAGGGGTTGATCTCGCGATCGACGAAGGCGCGGACGGTGCGGCGCAGTTCCTGATGTTCCTGGGTGAAGATCATTGTTCTTGTTCTCCTGTTAGAAACGCGCCACACCGAAGCTGTTGGGCTGCAATTGCCGCACCTCGGCGTCATGGCAAATATCCAGCAAAAAGCCGAGCAACGTGCGGGTATCCCGGGGATCAATCAGCCCGTCATCCCACAGGTTTGCGCTGCCGTACAGGGCGGTGGATTGGCTGTCGAGCTTCTGCGCGGTGACCTGTTCCAGCATGTCCAGCACCTTGGGGTCGGGCACCAAGCCGTCTTTGAGCTGCTTGGCCTCGGTGACGATACGCAGCACCTTGCCCGCCTGCGCGCCGCCCATCACCGCCGTGCGGCTGTTGGGCCAGGCGAAGATAAAGCGTGGGTCCAGACCCCGGCCACACATCGCATAGTTGCCCGCACCGTAGGAGCCGCCGACCACCACGGTGAGTTTAGGCACCCGCGCATTGGCCACCGCCTGGATCATCTTCGCGCCGTGCTTGATTACGCCTTGTTGCTCTGACTCGGTGCCGACCATAAAGCCAGTGGTGTTGTGCAAAAACAGCAGCGGCGTGCGGCTCTGGTCGCACAGCTGGATAAACTGCGCAGCCTTGCTCGCGCCTTTGGGCGTGATGGGGCCGTTGTTGCCGATCACACCAATGGCGCGGCCCTGGATATGCAGGTGGCCGCAGACGGTGTGGGCATCGAACTCGCCCTTGAATTCAAGGAATTGGGAACCGTCAGCCAGCCGCGCCAGGATCTCGCGCACGTCGTAGGGTTTTTTCGGGTCATCGGGGATCAGCCCCAACAGTTCCTCTGCGCAGTACAGCGGTTCTTTGTAGGTGCGTTTTGGCGCAGACGGCAGGCGGTCATCCCAGGGCAGCAGGCTGACGATCTCACGCACGATACGCACGCCATCGGCGTCGTTTTCCGCCAGGTATTCGGCGGTGCCGGCCGTTTGCGCGTGCATCTCGGCGCCGCCCAGTTCTTCATCGGTGGCCACTTCGCCCGTCGCCGCCTTGAGCAGCGGCGGCCCGGCCAGGAACAGCTTGGCCTTGCCGCGCACCACCACCACGTAATCCGACAACCCCGGTTGGTACGCGCCACCCGCCGTGGCCGAGCCGTGCACCACGGTGATCTGCGGCAGGCCCATGGCTGACATGCGCGCCTGGTTCGCGAAGCTGCGTGCGCCTTCGACAAAAATCTCGGCAGCATAGTTGAGGTTGGCGCCGCCGCTTTCGGCCAGGGTCACCACCGGCAATTTGTTCTCCAGCGCGATCTGCTGCAGGCGCAGGGATTTTTTCAGCCCGGTAGGAGAAATGGTGCCGCCCTTGATCGCGCTGTTATTGGCCACCACCAACATGCGCACGCCGCTGACGTAGCCGATTCCTGCGATCAACCCACCCCCGGCGGCGCTGCCGTCCTTGTCGTCGTGGAGTTTGTAGCCGGCCAGGCTGGCCAGTTCCAGGAACGGCGCGCCGGGGTCCAGCAGCAAGTTGAGGCGTTCGCGGGGCAACAATTGGCCCCGTTTGTCGAACTTGGGCTTGGCTTCCTGGGCCTTGCTCAGCAGGTTTTGCTCCAGTTGGCGCAGGTGCTGAATGCTGTCCAGCATGGCCTCACGGTTGCGTGCGAACGCTGCGCTGTGGGCGTCGATCAGGCTTTCAATCACCGGCATGATTTATTTCCCTTCCTTGAGCACGTCCGGCAGGTAAGCGCGGTGAAAACCATTGAACGGTTCGCTCGGCGGCTGGGCCTTGTGCAGCGGCCAGGCACGGCTGCCGAGGCTGGCGGCGCCGTCGATGCGCAGGGTGCTGCCGCTGATAAATGCAGCGGCGGGGCTGAGCAGGAACACAATGGCGGCGCTGACTTCCGATTCGGTGCCGATACGCTTGAGCGGCACGTGTTCACGCAGGGTGGGGATCACCGCCTTGAACGCGCCCTCGTAGGTGTCCATGCCGCTGGAGGCGATCCAGCCCGGCGCCACGGCGTTGACCCGAACTCCGGCGCAGCCCCATTCGAAGGCGGCGGTTTTGGTGAAGTTGTCCATGCCGGCACGGGCGGCGCCGGAGTGGCCCATGCCGGGCATGCCGCCCCACATGTCGGCGAGCATATTGACGATGGCGCCACCGTGTTTGCTCATGGATTGGTTGAACACTTCGCGGGCCATCAGGAAACCGCCCACCAGGTTGGTGCGCAGCACGGTTTCAAAGCCTTTCTGATTGATCGACGCGAGCGGTGATGGGTACTGACCGCCAGCGTTATTCACCAAACCGTGGACCTGGCCGTGGTCATTCAGGATTTGGCTGACCAGCGTCTTCACCGCCTCTTCATCGCGAATATCGCAGGCGCTGCAATGGGCGATGCCGCCGTCTTCGGCAATTTCCGCCGCGACCGCTGCGAGCTTGTCCGGCTTGCGTCCGACCAGGATCACCTGGGCGCCGAGCGCCGCCAGTTCATGGGCGGTGCAGCGGCCAATGCCACTGCCGCCACCGGTGACAATCACGGTGTGACCCTGGAAAAGGTCGGCTTTGAAGATCGAGTCGAAGGCCACGGCAACGCTCCTGTTATTGGCATTGATCGGCAATGTGTTGCGGCACCGCAATGGGAATTTCCAGCAGTTGCTGGGCGAAAGCCTTGCCTTGGGGGTCGATGCGCAGGCTGGCTATGCCGCCGCCGCCCAACGCGTTTTCCAGCAGGAAATTCAGGCTGTGGCTGCCGGGCAGATACCAGCGCTCGACGCGGCCGTGCAGCGGGTCGAGCACGTGGCTCATCCAGTCGACGATCACTGCGGGCGTCAGCGCTTCGGCGATCCATGGCAGGTACTCGGGATCACGGGCGATCACGCCGATATTGCTGTGATTGCCCTTGTCACCGGAGCGTGCCACGGCGAGTTTCACGAGGGGCACGCTGGCGTCGGCGCGACCTTGGGGCTTGGGTGGATCCATCGGCGCGGCGGGCAGGGTTGGGGCATCGGTGATGGGTAGCGCGCAAGCGTGGCGTTCACCTTGGAAGTCGATCAGTAACTCGCATGAGGACTTGTCGATCAGAAACGAAAACAACCGAATCAACGGATACACCGTCGGGCGACCCCCTACGATTCCGGTCAACCCCGGCGCCATCCCGGTAGCGGCCTGGGCGATCTCGCGCGCGAACAGCACCAGCGCCTGCTTGCTCGGGTGTCGCACCGCCAACTTGACCACCACTTCACGACAGTCATGACGCATCGCATGTGCGCCATAGGTTGCTTCGCTGCCCAGCAGCTCGATATTCACCTCGGTGTACGGCGCCCAGCCGCGTTGGCTGAACAGTTGCGAGGTCTTGTTGATGATCGCCTGGCTGACCCGCTCGGCCTTGGCCACCGCGTCGATCCCGGCAATCAGGCAACTGGCGGTGCAACGCGAGCCATCGGGATACGTGGCGCTGACCTTGTACTGGTCGGTGGGTGGCGAACCCTTGGCGCCGTGCAGGTGCACGCGGTTTTTTCCCTGCTGCTGCAGTTTGACCTGGCTGAAATCGCAGATCACGTCGGGCAACAGATAGGCGCGTGGGTCGCCGATTTCATACAGCAACTGTTCGGCCACGCTGAGTTCGCTGATCAACCCGCCGGTGCCGTCGACCTTGGTTACGGTGAACTGGCCGTCGGCGCTGACCTCGACGATGGGGAAACCAATGTGTTCGTAGTCCGGCACATCGCGCCAATCGGTGAAGTTACCGCCGGTGCACTGGGCGCCGCATTCGATGATATGCCCGGCCAGGGCCGCTTGGGCGAGGCGGTCGTAGTCGTGCCAGGACCAGTCGAATTCATGCACCAGCGCTGCGCTGACCACGGCGCTGTCGACCACGCGGCCGGTGATAACGACATCGGCACCCAGCGCCAAGGCTTGGGTGATGCCCGGTGCGCCAAGGTAAGCGTTGGCGGACACGCACACCGGCGGCAGCGGTGTGCCGCTGAACATATCGGTCGTGCCCGTGAGGTTTTTCAATTGGGGTTGCAGGTCATCGCCCAGCAGAACGGCTATTTTCAGCGGTACCTGGGCTTTATCGCAGGCCGCTTGCAGGGCTGCGGCGCAGGCTTGGGGATTAATGCCGCCAGCGTTGCTGATTACGCGGATGCCTTGGCCCTGGATATCGGCCAGCAGCGGCGTCAGCACCTCGACAAAATCCGTGGCGTAACCGGCCTGGGGGTCTTTCATCCGTGCGCCGGCAAGGATCGACATCGTGACTTCCGCCAGGTAGTCGAACACCAGGTAATCCAGCTTACCGCCGTGCACCAACTGGGCGGCGGCAGTGCAGGTGTCGCCCCAGAAGGCGCTGGCACAGCCGATACGAACCGTCTTGCTCATGAGAAATCCTTCCTCGAATGGCTGCTGGCGAGACTACCAAGCAAGCGCTTGGTTTGTAAACTCCAGTCACAAGTTTTAGCCAAGCGCTTGCTTGGTTGGCGGCCACGGCCTAAATTGCCGGCCAAGACGTCAGTAGAAGTAGAGGAGAGCAGCATGGATGAGCACAAAGCCCTGCGGGTGATGCGCACCATGGTCGATGGCGGCCAATTGACCGATCCCGACAGCGCCCGGGGCAAGTTGCTGCAAACGGCGGCCCACCTGTTTCGCAACAAGGGTTTCGAGCGCACCACCGTGCGTGACCTGGCCAGTGCGGTGGGCATTCAGTCCGGCAGCATCTTTCATCACTTCAAGAGCAAGGACGACATCCTGCGGGCGGTGATGGAGGAAACCATCCACTACAACACGGCGCTGATGCGGGCTTCGCTGGAGGAGGCGACAAACGTGCGCGAACGTGTGCTGGCGCTGATTCGCTGCGAGTTGCAGTCGATCATGGGCGGCAGCGGCGAAGCCATGGCAGTGCTGGTGTATGAATGGCGCTCACTGTCGGCGGACGGCCAGGCCCAGGTCCTGGCGCTGCGCGACGTGTATGAAGACCTCTGGCTGCAAGTGCTGGGCGAGGCCAAGGCTGCTGGCTACATCAAGGGCGATGTGTTTATCGCGCGCCGCTTCCTCACAGGCGCATTGTCCTGGACGACCACCTGGTTTCGCGCCGAGGGCAGCATGACGCTGGAGCAGTTGGCCCAAGAAGCTTTGTTGATGGTTCTGAAAGCCGACTGAGGCGCAAGCTATTAATTTGCTGGCGGAAAGTTGTCTCGCCAGACAAAAACGCCTAGCTTATCGCCATCAGAGTTTTGAACGGTGTGTGCCTTGATGTTTTCGCCATGGCGGCTGGCTGCAGGACTTACCTTTTGGGCACTGGGCACTGCGTGGTGGATGCCGGCGTCGGCTGCGCAATTGGTGCGCATCGGCGCGGCGCATTTCCCTCCTTATACGGTGCGCCCGGAGCAGGGCGCCGACACGGGATTGCTGCCGCAACTGGTGGAGGCCTTGAACGCCTCGCAAACCGACTACCAATTTGTGCTGGTGCCGACTTCCATTCCTCGACGTTTCCGCGATTTCGAGCAGGGCCGGATCGACATGGCCATCTTCGAAAACCCCGCGTGGGGCTGGCAGAAAATTCCCCACACCAGCGTCGACATGGGGCTGGAGGACGCGGAGATTTTCGTCGCTCAGCGTGAACCGGGTCGCGCCCAGGACTATTTCGCCGACCTTGCGGGCAAACGCCTGGCGGTGTTCAGCGGTTATCACTACGCCTTCGCCAGCTTCAACCCCGACCCCAAGAACATGGCCGAGCACTTCAACGCCACCTTGACCTATTCCCACGACAGCAACCTGCTGATGGTTGCGCGCGGGCGTGCGGACATTGCCTTGGTGACCCGTTCGTACCTGAGTGACTTCATGGTGCGCAATGCGGATATGGCCGCGCAGTTCCTGGTGTCTGAGCGTATCGATCAGGTCTATCACCATTACGCCTTGCTGCGGCCGAAGGCGCCGATCACGGGCCAGGCTTTTTCCGCGTTGCTCAAGCGTCTGCGCGATGACGGCGAGATGCTGAAGATTTTCGAGCCGTACCGCATCGACGTGATGCCGGTACCTTGATCGGCTAAATTTCCTCTCCCGGCTCACGTCACTTCTTTATCTGTCGACGGTTACCGTGAGCCCCTCCCATGTCCAATCTGAATGACCTGTCGGTCCTGCCGTTACCGGCCGGGCCTGCCTTGAATGCTGATGAAACCGAAAGCCACCTGAGCCTGACCCTGGAAGGCCAGCCGCTGGCGCGTTTGCGCCTGGAGCGTGGCGATGACCTGCAGGTGCATTTGCAGACCCCCGCCGAGGTGCCTTCCCCCCGCGCCTTGTGGGCTGCCTGCTACTGGTTGTTTACCAAGGAGCCGACTCGGCAACGTCTGACCTGGCACCTTGAGCATGCGCCCGAAGACGCCTTGCGCAGTGGTTTGCTGGTGGCTAGCGAGATCGCCGGGCAGTACCGATGTGAGCGCACCCTGTTCTGGCAATTGCCCCAGCCATGGTTGGGACTCTCGCCCAGTGGCAGCTACCCGCAGCAGATGATCATCAGCGCCGGCAAGCGCCACCCAGTCCGTGCGCCGAAGCCTCGGGGTGAGGTTTACCGGCGTTATGACGCACGCCTCGGGGCCTGGATTTCCCTGCGCACCGTTGAGGTCGATGTGGATTTGGCGCGCTTCAATCGCTGGCAGAACAGCACGCGCGTGGCGAGTTTCTGGCAGGAAACCGGCAGCCTGGAGCAGCACCGGGAATACCTGGATAAGCTCGCCGCCGATCCGCACACCCTCACGCTGATCGGCTGTTTTGATGACGAACCCTTTGCCTATTTCGAAGCCTACTGGGCCAAGGAAGACCGTATCGCACCGTTCTACGATGCCGCTGACTACGACCGTGGCATCCACATGCTGGTGGGGGAGGAACATCATCGCGGTCCGCACAAGGTCGCCAGTTGGCTATCGGCGCTGGTGCACTACCTGTTCCTGGATGACCCACGCACCCAACGTGTGGTGGCAGAACCGCGCGCCGATAACGCGAAGATGATCGGCCATATGCACAACCAGTGTTTCCACTGTGAAAAGGAGTTCGATTTCCCGCACAAGCGCGCGGCGCTGATGATTCTGGGGCGGGAGCGGTTTTTTGAGCGGTGCGGGCTGGTGTGAGCGGTGGGGGCGGGCGTGCTCGCCCCCATTATGGGCAGAACCGTGTGGATCAGACGCGTCGTGCAAACGTATCGCTATGGCTGCCCGACACCTTGCGGCAGTGCACCAGCGCATCGCGAATCATGAAGTTCACCAACGTTGGCGAAACCCCCAACTCCTTGGCGATGTCCTTTTGCGGCACGCCGTGCAGACGGTACATCTCGAACGCGTAACGGGTGCGCTGGGGCAGCTCAGTCAGGGCGTCGGCGATGTTTTCCAGGGTGTTGAAATTGATGTGGGAGGTTTCCGGTGAAGCGCCGTGAATAACCACATTCAAGCCTTCCTCTTCCGTCCCGGAGTATTTGAGCTCCAGGGCCTGCTTACGGTAGTGATCGATGGCCAGGTTACGGACGATCTGGAACAGGTAACTCAATTGGGCCTTGAACGAGGATGTGATCGTCGGCGCCGATTGCAGGCGGAAGTAGGCATCCTGCACGACGTCTTCGGCGCGGGAGCGGCAGCCGGTAATTCGTGCTGCGATCTTCACCAGAATCAGTCGGTTGTCGACGAATGCCTGGAGAAGTGGTGAGTCGCACCTGCCTGTGGATACTTGTTCCGTCATGGAAATCACCTTGAAAAATAGGTTGGGGGAGGGCGTCCTTGCTGAGGCCTCCTACACATCGGGCAACAAATTAGGCTGAATGATAATGATTGTCAAATGAGAAGACGAACTAATCTTATGCTTTCTTGTTCGGCGTGAACCACGTCTCGCTCATGCCCGGCGACTAATTATTTGCCGGTGCCGTCCGTTCTTCTGGGTGAAAGGTCCGTTAGTCAGGCGGCCAAGGATCAGCACCCGCAGGAGGACGAGATGGGTTTTTATCGTGCATACAGCGTGTTTCAGTTTGGGGTCTTCGAGCGATGAGCGCGCCGACCCGACTGCGCCTGTTCTGCCTGCCCTATTCAGGCGCCAGCGCCATGGTCTATGCACGTTGGCGCCGGGTGTTGCCCGAGTGGCTGCAGGTATGCCCGCTGGAATTACCCGGTCGTGGCATGCGCATGGACGAGCCCTTGCAGCGCGATATCAAGGCCTTGGCTGCGCAACTGGCGGACGAAATCTGCCACGACTTGAGCGGCCCCTACGCGTTGTTCGGCCACAGCCTCGGCGGCCTGCTCGCCTTTGAATTGGCCCATGCGTTAAACGCACGCAACGTCCCTGCGCCGCTGGCGCTGTTCGCTTCCGGCACTGCCGGCCCGGCGCGTCGCGATGTCAGCGAATACGCCATCGAAAAGACGGATGAGCAACTGATCGCCCGTCTGCGCGAACTGCAGGGCACCGCCGAAGCGGCCCTGGCCAACCCCGAATTGATGCAACTGATGCTGCCGATCCTGCGCGCTGACTTCCTGCTGTGCGGCAGCTTCACCTACGGCGAGCGTGAGCCGCTGGGCATGCCGATCCATGTATTCGGTGGCAAGCAGGACAGCGTACGCGCCGACCAATTGCTCGACTGGCAACTCGATGCCGCCAGCGGCTTTTCCCTCGATATGTTCGACGGCCACCACTTCTTCCTCATGCAGCACGAAAGCACCGTATTGCGCTGCCTGCGGCGCTACGCCGACGAACACCTGGCCCGCTGGCGCAATGGCGCGGCGCGGCAGCTGGTCGCCGGCTGATAGCTACTCAATTTCCGAATTTCCCGTAAGCCGATTTCAGGCAGGAACCCCATGATGGACGCCTTCGAACTTCCCCGCACCCTGGTCCAGTCCCTTCAACGTCGCGCCGCGCAGACCCCGGACCAGGTGGCTCTGCGCTTCCTCGCCGAGTCCGCCGAGCACAGCGTTGTGCTCAGTTATCGCGACCTCGACCAACGCGCCCGCACCATTGCCAGCGCCCTGCAGGCCAATGCCGCGCTGGGCGACCGCGCAGTGCTGTTGTTCCCCAGCGGTCCGGATTACGTCGCGGCGTTTTTTGGCTGCCTGTACGCCGGGGTGATCGCAGTGCCGGCCTACCCGCCGGAGTCCACCCGCCGTCATCACCAAGAGCGTTTGCTGTCGATCATCAGCGACGCCGAACCGCGCCTGCTGCTGACCATTGCCAGTCTTGCCGATGGCCTGGCACAGATAGAAAATGCGCCGCCGGTGTTGAGTGTCGATACCCTCGATGCGCCAGTGGCCGATGCCTGGATCGCCCCCGACCTACAGCCCGACGACATCGCGTTCCTGCAATACACCTCCGGCTCCACAGCGCTGCCCAAAGGCGTGCAAGTCAGCCACGGCAATCTGGTGGCCAACGAAGTGCTGATCCGCCGTGGCTTTGGCATCGACCTCAACCCCGACGACGTGATTGTCAGCTGGCTACCGCTGTACCACGACATGGGTCTGATCGGCGGCCTGTTGCAACCGATCTTCAGTGGCGTGCCGTGCGTGCTGATGTCGCCTGCGTACTTCCTTGGCCGGCCATTGCGCTGGCTGGAAGCGATCAGCCAATACGGCGGCACCATCAGCGGCGGCCCGGATTTCGCCTACCGGCTGTGCAGTGAACGGGTCAGTGAGTCAGCCCTGGAACGCCTGGACCTGAGCACGTGGCGCGTGGCCTATTCCGGCTCCGAGCCGATCCGGCTCGACACCCTGGACCGCTTCGCCGAGAAATTCGCCGCCTGTGGTTTTAGCTCAGACAATTTCTTTGCGTCCTACGGCCTGGCCGAGGCCACGCTGTTTGTCGCTGGCGGCACCCGGGGTCAGGGCATCCCGGCGCTGCGCGTCGACGAGACGGCGCTGGCCGCCAACCGCGCCGAACCGGGGCAGGGCAGTGCGATCATGAGTTGCGGCACCAGCCAGCCGGAACACGCGGTGCTGATCGTCGATCCCCACACCTTGAGTGAGCTGCCCGACAACCGCGTCGGCGAACTCTGGGCCACCGGTCCGAGCATCGCCCACGGCTACTGGCGCAACCCCGAAGCCACGGCCAAGACCTTCGTCCAGCATGCCGGGCGGACCTGGCTGCGCACCGGCGACCTGGGCTTTATTCGCTTTGGTGAGGTGTACATCACCGGCCGCCTGAAAGACCTGTTGATCGTGCGCGGTCATAACCTCTACCCGCAAGACATCGAGCAGACTATCGAGCGCGAAGTGGAAGTGGTGCGCAAAGGCCGGGTTGCGGCGTTTGCGGTGAATGACCAGGGCCTGGAAGGCATCGGCATCGCCGCTGAAATCAGCCGCAGCGTGCAGAAAATCCTGCCGCCCGAGGCGTTGATCAAAGCCATCCGCCAAGCCGTGGCCGAAGCCTACCAAGAAGCGCCGAGTGTGGTGGTGTTGCTCAACCCCGGCGCATTGCCCAAGACCTCCAGCGGCAAGGTGCAGCGTGCGGCCTGCGCGCTGCGTCACGCCGACGGCAGTCTCGACAGCTATGCGCAGTTCCCCGATCTGCAAGGACTGGCGGGCGATGCTGCGCTGGAATCCGAACTGCAACAGCAGATCGCGGCGATCTGGTGCGAACAGTTGCAGGTCGCGACCGTTGCTGCCGACGATCACTTCTTCCTGCTCGGCGGTAACTCCATCACCGCTACCCAAGTGGTCGCACGCCTGCGTGAAACCCTCGGCCTGGAGCTGAACCTGCGCATGCTGTTCGAGGCGCCGACCCTGTCGACGTTTGCCGCCAATGTTACGCAATTGCAGCAGGACGGCGGCGTGGCCCAAGGTGCAATTCATGCCTTGTCACGCCAGGACGAACTGCCTCAGTCCCTGGCTCAGAACCGCCTGTGGATCACTTGGCAATTGGACCCTCAGAGCAGCGCCTACACCATTCCCGGCGGCTTGCGCCTGCGTGGCGAGCTGGACGAAGACGCAGTGCGCCTGAGTTTCCAGCACCTGATCCAGCGCCACGAAGCCCTGCGCACCCGTTTCTACGAGCGCAACGGCCAGGCCTTCCAGCGTGTTGACGCCAACGTGGCGTTCGACCTGCAAGTCATCGACCTCAGCGACCTGCCCGCTGCCGAGCGCGAAACCCGCGCGCAGCAGATTCGCGAAGACGAAGCACGCACTCAATTCGATCTGGAAAAAGGCCCGCTGCTGTGGGTGACACTGGTGCGCCTGGACGACGAAGACCATCAACTGCTGGTGACGCTGCATCACATCATTGCCGATGGTTGGTCGCTCAACATCCTTATCGACGAGTTCTCGCGCCTCTACGCCGCGGCCTCCCAGGGACAATCCCTGGAACTGCCGGCCCTGGCCCTGCAATACGCCGACTACGGCAGTTGGCAACGTCAATGGCTGGCCGAAGGTGAAGGTCAGCGCCAACTGGCGTACTGGAAAAACCAACTGGGGGACGAGCACCCGACCCTGAGCCTGGCCACCGACCATCCGCGCTCCGTGCAGCACATCCGCAGTGCTTCGCGCCATAGCGTGCGCCTGAGCGTCGGCCTCAGCGAAGCGATTCGCCAGACCGCCCAGGCCAATGAGTCCACGCCATTCATGCTGTTGCTGGCGGCGTTCCATACCTTGCTCTATCGCTACAGCGGCCAGCGCGATATCCGCATCGGCGTGCCCAATGCCAACCGCCCGCGCCAGGAGACCCAAGGCCTGATCGGCTTTTTCATCAACACCCTGGTGCTGCGCGCCGAGCTGGACGGGCGCCTGCCGTTCAACCAGCTATTGGCCGCCACCCGCGAGACCGCACTGGGTGCCCAAGCCCATCAGGACCTGCCCTTCGAGCAACTGCTGGAAGCCTTTCCTCAGGCCCGCGAGCAGGGCTTGTTCCAGGTGATGTTCAACCACCAGCAACGCGACCTCAGCGCGTTGCGCCGCCTGCCGGGCATGCTCGCCGATGAGCTGCCGTGGCACAGCCGCGAAGCCAAGTTCGACCTGCAACTGCATACCGAAGAAGACCGCAACGGCCGCCTGAGCCTGGCGTTCGACTACGCCGATGAAGTGTTTGAAGGCGCAACCATCCAGCGCCTCGCCGAGCACTTCATCAACCTGCTGCACGCCATCTGCGAGCAACCCCAGCAAGCCCTCGGCGACCTGCGTTTGCTGCAAGCGGACGAACAGCAACCGTGGAGCCAAGCGCCGTGCGCGCCCGCCCAGCAATGGTTGCCCGAGCTGCTCAATCAGCAGACTTCGGACAACACCGCGTTGGTCTGGCAGGACGGCAGCCTGACCTTCGCCCAACTGCATGCCCAAGCCAACCGCCTGGCCCATTACCTACGCGACAAAGGCGTGGGCCCGGACGTGTGCGTGGCTATCGCCGCCGAGCGTTCGCCGCAACTGCTGATCGGCCTGCTGGCGATCGTCAAGGCCGGTGGCGCCTACGTGCCGCTGGACCCGGATTACCCCGCTGAGCGCCTGGCCTACATGCTCAAGGACAGTGGCGTGCAACTGCTGCTGACCCAGACCGCAGTGTTGGAAAAACTGCCGAGCGCTGACGGCGTGTGTGTCATCGCCATGGACAGCCTGCATCTGGAAAGCTGGCCGACCCAGGCGCCGGGCCTGCACCTGCACGGCGACAACCTCGCCTACGTGATCTACACCTCCGGTTCCACCGGCCAGCCCAAAGGCGTGGGCAATACCCATGGGGCCCTGGCCGAGCGCTTGCAGTGGATGCAGGCCACTTACCAACTGAACGACACCGACGTGCTGATGCAAAAGGCACCGATCAGTTTCGACGTGTCGGTGTGGGAATGCTTCTGGCCGTTAATCACCGGCTGCCGCCTGGTGCTGGCCGGCCCTGGCGAACATCGCGACCCGCACCGCATCGCGCAGTTGGTGCAGGAACATGGCGTGACCACCCTGCACTTTGTGCCGCCGCTGTTGCAGCTGTTCATCGACGAGCCGCTGGTACCCGAATGCACCAGCCTGCGTCGCCTGTTCTCCGGCGGTGAGGCGTTACCAGCCGAACTGCGCAACCGCGTATTGGCTCAGTTGCCGGCGGCGCAGTTGCACAACCGCTATGGCCCGACCGAGACCGCGATCAACGTCACCCACTGGCACTGCACCGCTGAAGATGGCGAGCGCTCGCCGATTGGCCGCCCGCTGGGCAATGTGATCTGCCGCGTATTGGACGATCATCTCAACCTGTTGCCGGCCGGTGTGCCGGGCGAACTGTGCATTGGTGGCATTGGCCTGGCGCGGGGGTATCTGGGGCGTGCCGGTTTGACCGCCGAACGGTTTATCGCCGACCCGCTGGGCGAGGCGGGTGCGCGCCTGTATCGCACTGGCGACCGTGTGCGCTGGAATGCTGACGGCGTGCTCGAATACCTGGGGCGTCTCGATCAGCAGGTCAAACTGCGCGGCTTCCGCGTGGAGCCGGAAGAAATCGAAGCGCGCCTGCTGGCGCTGGACGGTATCGCCCAAGCCGTGGTGCTGGTGCGCAATGCCACACTGATCGGCTACTACACCGCAAGCAGAGCGCTGGACGAACAGGACGTGAAAGCCGCCCTGGCAGCCGAGCTGCCCGAGTACATGGTGCCTGCGCAACTGATGCGCCTGGACGCCATGCCCCTGAGCCCCAGCGGTAAGCTGGACCGCCGCGCATTGCCGGAGCCGGTGTGGCAAACCCGCGAACACATTGAACCCGAAACCCCGTTGCAACAGCAGATCGCCGCAATCTGGCGCGAAGTGCTCGGCCTGCCGCAAATCGGCCTGCGCGATGACTTCTTCGCCCTCGGCGGCCACTCATTGCTGGCCACGCAAATCATCTCCCGCACCCGCCAGGCCTGTGACGTTGAGCTGCCGCTGCGTACCTTGTTTGAAGCCAGTGAACTGGGCGCGTTTGCCGAGCAAGTCGGCCTGATCCAGGCCTCGGGCCAGCGCAACCAGCAAACCGCGATTGCCAAAGTCGACCGCAGCCAACCGGTGCCGCTGTCCTATTCCCAGCAGCGCATGTGGTTCCTCTGGCAGATGGAGCCGGACAGCCCGGCCTACAACGTCGGTGGCATGGCGCGCCTGCGGGGCGTGCTGGATGTGGGGCGTTTCGAGGCGGCGTTGCAGGCCTTGATCATGCGCCACGAAACCCTGCGCACCACGTTCCCCAGTGTCGACGGGGTGGCCTATCAAAAGGTCTCGCCGCAGACCGGCGTGCGCATGGACTGGCAGGATATTTCGGAGCTGAATGAAACCGAGCGCGAGCAGCGCTTGCAGCAGTTGGCTGATCACGAGGCCCATACGCCGTTCAACCTGGAAACCGGCCCGTTGCTGCGCGCGTGCCTGGTCAAGGCCGGCGAGCAGGAACACTACTTGGTGCTGACCCTGCACCACATCGTCACTGAAGGCTGGGCCATGGACATCTTTGCCCGTGAACTCAGCGCGCTGTACGAAGCCTTTATCGACGAGCGTCTGTCGCCACTGTCGCCGTTGCCGGTGCAATACCTCGACTACAGCGTGTGGCAGCGTCAGTGGCTGGAGTCCGGCGAGCGTCAACGCCAGTTGGATTACTGGACCGCGCAACTGGGCACCGAACACCCCTTGCTGGAACTGCCCGGCGACCGCCCACGACCACCGGTACAAAGCCACCAGGGCGAGCTGTACCGCTTCGATCTGAGCGACGCGTTGGCCGCCCGCGTGCGCGCCTTCAATGTCGAACGCGGCCTCACGCTGTTCATGACCATGACCGCGACCCTGGCCGTGTTGCTCTACCGCTACAGCGGCCAGACCGACCTGCGCATCGGCGCCCCTGTGGCCAACCGTATTCGCCCGGAAAGCGAAGGGCTGATCGGCGCATTCCTCAATACCCAGGTGCTGCGTTGCCAGCTCAATGGTCAGATGAATGTCGGCGAGTTGTTCGAGCAAATACGCCACACCGTGATCGAGGGCCAATCCCACCAGGACCTGCCGTTCGACCATCTGGTGGAAGCCCTGCAACCTCCGCGCAGCGCCGCGTACAACCCGTTGTTCCAGGTGATGTGCAACGTGCAGCGCTGGGAATTCCAGCAGAGCCGTCAACTGGCCGGCATGACCGTCGAATACCTGGCCAACGATGCTCGCGCGACCAAGTTCGACCTCAACCTGGAAGTGACCGACCTCGACCATCGCCTGGGTTGCTGCCTGACTTACAGCACTGATCTGTTCGACGAACCGCGCATTGCGGGCATGGCTGAACATTGGCGCAACCTGCTGGAAGCGTTGATTGCAGACCCCGATCAACGCCTCAGCGAACTGCCGCTGCTGACCGCCACCGAACAACGCGCATTGCAGGACAGCCTGGGCGTCGAGGCCGGTTTGCATCGTCTCGACCAGTGCATTCATCAGCTGTTCAGCCAGCAGGCGCAAATGCGTGCGCAGGCTCCGGCGCTGACCTTTGCCGGCGTAACCCTCACTTACGCGGAACTCAATGCACGCGCCAATCGCCTGGCCTGGATGCTGCGCGAACGCGGCGTCGGCCCGCAGGTGCGGGTCGGCTTGGCGCTGCCACGCTCCCTGGAAATGGTCATTGGCCTGCTGGCGATCCTTAAGGCCGGCGGCGCCTATGTGCCGCTGGACCCGGAATACCCGCTGGACCGCCTGCACTACATGATCGAAGACAGCGGCATCGGCCTGTTGCTCAGCGACGCGGCGATGTTCGAAGCCCTGGGTGAACTGCCGGCCTCGGTGGCGTGCTGGTGCCTGGAAGACGACTCGCCAGTGCTGGTGAATTACCCGGCCGATGAGCTGCCATTTATCAGCCTGCCACAACACCAGGCGTACCTGATCTACACCTCCGGCTCCACCGGCAAACCGAAAGGCGTGGTGGTGTCCCACGGCGAAATCGCCATGCATTGCCAGGCTGTGATCGAGCGTTTCGGCATGCGCCCGGACGACTGCGAGCTGCATTTCTATTCGATCAACTTCGACGCCGCCACCGAGCGTTTGCTGGTGCCGTTGCTCAGCGGCGCGCAGGTGGTCTTGCGGGCCCAAGGCCAATGGGATGCGGAGGAAATCTGTGGGTTGATCCGCACCCATCGCATCAATATCCTCGGCTTCACCCCAAGCTATGGCAGCCAGTTGGCGCAGTGGCTGGCGACTCAACACCAGACCCTGCCCGTGCGCATGTGCATCACCGGCGGTGAAGCCCTGACCGGCGAACACCTGCAGCGCATTCGCGCAGCCTTCCAGCCAGAGGTGTTCTTCAACGCCTATGGCCCGACTGAAACCGTAGTGATGCCTTTGGCCAGCCTGGCGCCGGAGCACTTGGAGGAGGGCGCCGGCAGCGTGCCGATCGGCCGCATTATCGGCGACCGTGTGGCCTACATTCTCGACGCCGACCTGGCCTTGGTGCCCCAAGGCGCGACCGGCGAGTTGTATGTCGGCGGCGCGGGCCTGGCCCAGGGTTACCACGAGCGCCCGGGCATGACGGCGGAGCGTTTTGTCGCCGATCCGTTTGCCGCCAATGGTGGCCGCCTGTATCGCACCGGCGACCTGGTGCGCCAACGCGCCGATGGTCTGGTGGAGTACCTGGGGCGTATCGACCATCAAGTGAAAATCCGTGGTTTCCGTATAGAACTGGGCGAGATCGAAACCCGTCTGCTGGAGCACGAAGCTGTGCGCGAAGCGGTGGTGCTGGCGCTGGATTCGCCGAGCGGTAAACAGCTCGTGGCGTACCTGGTCAGTGACGCAGAGCACGGCCCATTGCGCGAGGCGCTGAAGGCGCATCTCAAGGCGCAACTGCCGGACTACATGGTGCCCGCGCACCTGATCGTGCTCGACAGCATGCCGTTGACCGCCAACGGCAAGCTCGACCGCCGTGCCTTGCCGCAACCGGACCCCGAGGCCAATCGCCAACAGTACGTAGCCCCGCGCAACGAACTGGAAAGCACCTTGGCCGCGATCTGGTGTGCGGTGTTGAACGTGCAACAAGTCGGCCTGGACGATAATTTCTTTGAACTGGGCGGCGACTCCATCCTGTCGATCCAGGTGGTCAGCCGTGCGCGGCAGGCAGGAATTCATTTCAGCCCCCGCGACCTGTTCCAGCACCAGACGGTGCAAACCCTGGCCTCTGTGGCCACGCGCTCCGAGCAGGTCACGGCGGAGCAGGGCGTACTCACTGGCAGCTCGGGCCTCACGCCGATCCAGCATTGGTTCTTTGACACCGACATCCCGGCGCGTCAGCACTGGAACCAGGCGTTGGTCCTCAAGCCGCTGCAATTGCTCGAACCCCATCGCCTGGAGCAAGCGCTGCTGGCGGTGCTGGAGCACCACGACGCCTTGCGCCTGAGCTTCACGCGGCGCAATGCGCAATGGCATGCCGAACATTTGACCGTGCCCCAGGGCGGCGTGCTGATGCAGGCGCAAGTGCGCGATATGGCCCAGTGCACCGCGTTGTTCACCGACACCCAACGCAGCCTCGACCTTGAACACGGCCCGCTGCTGCGCGCCTTGCTGGTGGATGGCCCCGAAGGCCAGCAACGCCTGCTGATCGCGATTCATCACCTGGTGGTGGACGGCGTGTCGTGGCGTGTGTTGCTCGAAGACCTGCAGAACGTGTATCGCCAACTGAGCGAGGGCGAGTCCGTCAGCCTGCCGGCCAAGACCAGCGCCTTGCGTGACTGGGCCGCGCGCTTGCAGGCTTATGCCAGCAGCGAATCCCTGCGTGAAGAATTGAGCGTGTGGCAGGACCACTTGGCGGGCCCGACGGTGGCGTTGCCGGTGGACCGTGCACAGGGCACGTTGCGCAATCGCGATGCCGACACGGTCAGCGTGCGCCTGGATGCCGAACACACCCGTCAGTTGCTGCAACAAGCCCCAAGCGCATACCGCACCCAGGTCAATGACCTGTTGCTGACCGCCTTGGCCCGCGTGCTGTGCCGCTGGAGCGGGCATGACTCGGCGCTGATCCAACTGGAAGGCCATGGCCGCGAAACCCTGTTCGATGAGATCGACCTGACCCGCAGTGTCGGCTGGTTCACCAGTGCCTATCCACTGCGCCTGACGCCCGTGCAAATCGAAGAAGCGGCCGGGCAGGGCGCCTCGATCAAGGCGATCAAGGAGCAACTGCGGGCGGTACCCCACAAAGGGTTGGGCTATGGCGTGCTGCGCTACCTGGCGGACGACCTGTGCAAGCAGGCCATGGCCGCGCTGCCAACCGCCGACATCACCTTCAACTACCTCGGCCAGTTCGACCAGAGCTTCGGTAGCGAGGCGCTGTTCCACCCGCTGGATGAGTCGGCGGGCCTGGCCCATGACCCGGATGCGCCGCTGCCCAACGCCCTGAGCGTCGACAGCCAGGTGTATGGCGGTGAGTTGGTGCTGCGCTGGACCTTCAGCCGTGAGCGCCACGATGCAAACACCATCCGCGAGTTGGCCGAGGCCTACGTCGCCGAGCTGTACAGCTTGATCGCCCATTGCCTCAAGGATGATGCCGGTGGTCTCACACCGTCCGACTTCCTCCTGGCGAAATTGACCCAGCCGCAACTCGACAGCTTGCCGGTCCCGGCCAGTGCCATCGAAGACGTGTACCCGCTGACTCCGATGCAAGAGGGCCTGTTGCTTCACACTTTGCTGGAGCCGGGCACCGGTCTGTACTACATGCAGGACCGCTACCGCATCAACAGTGCCCTGGACCCTGAGCGTTTCGCCCAGGCCTGGCAAGCGGTGATCGCCCGTCATGAAGCCTTGCGTGCCTCGTTCTGCTGGAACGTTGGCGAAGACATGCTGCAAGTGATCCACAAACCCGGCAGCACGCCGATTGAATACCTGGACTGGAGCAACGATCCCGAGGCTGAGCAAGAGCCGCGTCTGCAAGCGCTGCTCAAGGCCGAGCGTGAAGCCGGCTTCGATCTGCTCAACCAGGCGCCGTTCCACCTGCGCCTGATCCGCGTCGGCGAAGCACGCTACTGGTTCATGATGAGCAACCACCACATCCTTATCGATGCGTGGTGCCGTTCGCTGCTGATGAATGACTTTTTCGAGATCTACATGGCCCTGGGCGAAGGCCACGACGCGCAGTTGGCCACGGCGCCGCGTTATCGCGACTACATCGCCTGGCTGCAACGTCAGAACCTGAATGAAGCGCGCGAGTGGTGGCAACAGAACCTGCAAGGCTTTGAGCGCACCACGCCGATCCCGAGCGACCGCCCGTTCCTACGCGAACATGCGGGCCACAGCGGCGGCATGGTGGTGGGCGACTGCTACACCCGTCTTGATGCCCGCGATGGCGCGCAACTGCGTGAACTGGCACAGGCCCACCAACTCACCGTCAACACCTTTGCCCAGGCGGCATGGGCCCTGGTGCTGCGCCGCTTGAGCGGCGATCGCGACGTGTTGTTCGGCGTTACCGTGGCCGGGCGTCCGGTGGAAATGCCGGAGATGCAACGCACCGTCGGCCTGTTTATCAACAGCATCGCGCTGCGGGTAAAGCTGCCGGAAGACGGTCAACGTTGCAGCGTGCGCCAGTGGTTGAGCGGCTTGCTCGATAGCAACATGCAATTGCGCGAGTACGAATACCTGCCATTGGTGACCATCCAGGAACACAGCGAATTACCTAAAGGCCAACCGCTGTTCGACAGCCTGTTCGTGTTCGAAAACGCCCCGGTGGAAACCTCGGTGCTGGACCGTGCACAAAGCTTGAATGCCACGTCGGATTCCGGCCGCACCCACACTAACTTCCCGCTGACCGCCGTGTGTTACCCCGGCGATGACCTGGGCTTGCACCTGTCTTACGACCAGCGTTACTTCGACGAAACCACCGTGCAAAACATGCTCGGCGAGTTCAAGCGCCTGCTGTTGGCGCTGGTGCAGGGGTTCCATGGCGACATGGCCGACCTGCCGTTGATTGGCGAACAGGAGCGTGAATTCCTGGTTGAAGGCTGCAACCAGAGCGCACACGCCTATCCGCTGGACCGTAGCTATATCGAGCTGTTCGAAGCGCAAGTGAGCGAGCATCCGCAGCGGATCGCCGCCAGTTACCTGGAACAGCAGTGGACCTATGACGAACTCAACCGCCGCAGCAACGGCTTGGGCCATGCATTGATCGCGGCGGGTGTCGGCCTGGATCAACCGGTGGCCTTGCTGGCCGAACGTAACCTCGACCTGCTGGGCATGATCATCGGCAGCTTCAAGGCCGGTGCGGGTTACCTGCCGCTGGACCCGGGCCTGCCAAGCCAGCGCTTGAGCCGCATCATCGACATGAGCCGTACGCCGTTGCTGGTGTGCACCGAGGCGTGCCGCGAGCAGGCCATTGAGTTGCTCGACGGTTTTGACTGCCAGTTGCTGGTGTGGGAAGAAGTGCCGGCTCGTGGTGAGAACCCAGGCATCTACAGTGGCCCGGACAACCTCGCCTATGTGATCTACACCTCGGGCTCCACGGGCTTGCCCAAAGGCGTGATGGTCGAGCAGCGCGGCATGCTCAATAACCAACTGAGCAAACTGCCGTACTTGGACCTGAGCGCGGCGGACGTTATCGCGCAAACCGCTTCGCAAAGTTTCGACATTTCCGTGTGGCAATTCCTCGCCGCGCCGCTGTTCGGCGCGCGGGTGGACATCGTGCCGAACACCATCGCCCACGATCCCCAAGGTTTGCTGGCCCACGTTGAGGCACAAGGCATTACCGTGCTGGAGAGCGTACCGTCGCTGATCCAGGGCATGCTGGCCCAGGACCGCATCAGCCTCGACGGCCTGCGCTGGATGCTGCCCACCGGTGAGGCGATGCCGCCGGAACTGGCGCACCAATGGTTGCTGCGTTACCCGCAGATCGGTTTGGTGAACGCTTATGGCCCTGCGGAATGCTCGGATGACGTGGCGTTCTTCCGCGTTGATTTGGCATCGACCCGTGGCACCTATCTGCCGATTGGCACGCCGACTGACAACAACCGCCTGTACCTGCTGGATGGCGCGCTGGAGTTGGTGCCCCAAGGGGCTGTCGGCGAGTTATGTGTAGCCGGCACGGGGGTGGGGCGTGGTTATGTCAGCGATCCGTTGCGCACCGCTCAAGTGTTTGTGCCGAACCCGTTCGGCGCACCGGGCGAGCGCCTGTATCGCACCGGCGACCTGGCGCGTCGGCGCAGCGATGGTGTGTTGGAGTACGTCGGGCGTATCGACCATCAAGTGAAGATTCGCGGCTATCGCATCGAACTGGGTGAAATCGAAGCGCGCCTGCACGAGCAACCGCAAGTGCGCGATGCAGCGGTGGGCGTGCAGGAAGGCGTCAACGGCAAGCATCTGGTGGGTTATCTGGTGGCCGCCGATGAAACCCTCAACCCAAGCGAGCGCCTGGACCGCATCAAGCAACGCCTGCGCGCCGAGCTGCCGGAATACATGGTCCCGCTGCACTGGCTATGGCTCGACCGCCTGCCGCTCAACGCCAACGGCAAACTCGACCGCAAGGCCTTGCCGGAACTGGAAATCGGCCAGTTGCACAGCCAGGATTACCTGGCACCGCGCAACGAACTGGAAACCACCTTGGCCGCGATCTGGGCCGAGGTGCTCAAGGTCGAGCGCGTGGGCGTAGAAGACAACTTCTTCGAACTGGGCGGGCACTCGTTGCTGGCCACGCAGATTGCCTCACGGGTGCAGAAGACCTTGCAGCGCGATGTGCCACTGCGGGCGATGTTCGAGTGCAGCACGGTGTCGCAATTGGCCGAGTACATCGAGGGATTAGCGGCCAATGAGATCAGCGCGGAGAAGGTGGATCGGTTGAGTGATTTGATGGCGGAGTTGGAGGGGGTTTAATCTTCGCTGGGTTTGAGGGCCTCATCGGTATCTACACAACTTTCAGTGGTCTGTGCCCCAACACTTGGCACCTCGCTTAGGCTCGGTGTGCCCGAACGAAGGCTCTGGAGCCGACCGGAGTTGGGTCTGGTGTACTGGGTTAAAAATGTGGGAGGGGGCTTGCCCCCGATGAGGGAGTGTCAGTTGATGCATCTTTGGCTGACCCACTGCTATCGGGGGCAAGCCCCCTCCCACACTTGAATGTATTCACCAATAGAAATGTGTGAACCCAAACCACTGTGGGAGGGACGGTGCGACGATTCGACTTGCCCCCGATGGCGTCAAACCAGGCGCCGCTTACTTCGGCCCCATGATCTTCACCAACTTATCCGGCGACGGCGCACCCTGCTGTTGCTGCAGCCCACCCTTGTCATCCAGGTAGAAAATCGCCGGGGTGGCAGACAGTTCCAGTTCATCCATCAACTTCATATTGGCATCGAGCTTGGCTTCGATATCGGCCGGGATTTTCGGCAGTGCCTGCAATTTGCTGCTCTTGCCGGCGGCTTCGTGTTCTTCCAGGGCTTTTTGCGGGTCTTTGGCGGCGAACAGGGCGGCCGATTTGGCGGCGCTGTCTTCGCGGATGATGCCGACCATGATGTGGCGCAACTGCACCTTGCCGGCTTTAACCCACGGCCGGGCCTGTTCCCAGAACATGTTGCAATACGGGCAGTTGGGGTCGCTGAAGAGGTAGACGATACGCGGTGCGTTTTTGTCGCCGTCCTGGATCCAGCTGCTTTTTTCCATCTTGGCCCAGACTTCCTTGGCCATCGGCGCGTACACCAGTTTTTCCAGCGGCGCGGTGCTCAGGTCATCGCCCTGGGCGTCGTACAGGTTGCCGGCGATCACGTGTTTGCCGTCGGCGGTCAGGTACAGCGCCATGCCGCGATTCTGGTACTGCGCGGCATAGCCGGTTAGGCCGCTGGGGGCGTCGAACTTGCCGATGATCTTGGCGCCCTTGGCTTCGATCTGTTTGATCGGTGCCGGCCAGTCATCGGCGTGGGCCAGGGTGGCTGCCAGCGTCAGTGGTAAGAGGCTCAACAGGTGGCGGAGGCTTCGCATGTCGGTTTCCTTGTGGCAGCAGGGGCGGTGTCGAAGGGTTCCATGGCACGGGCCAGGCTGGCCTGGGACAACTCGCCCAAGTGGCTGTTGATGAGGCGTCCATCAGCTTGGTAGAACAAGGTGGTCGGCAGGGCCATGGAGCCCACGGCCTGGCCGAGGCGACCGCTGGCGTCAAACAGCACGTTGTCCAGGTTCAGGCCTTGAGTGGCCAGGTAGGTGCTGACGCTTTGCATGCTTTCGGCTTGGTTGACGAACAGGAAGGTCACGTCAGGGCGCATGCGCTGGGCGCTTTCCAGCACCGGCATTTCCCGGCGGCATGGCGGGCACCAGGTGGCCCACAGGTTGATGACCAGCGGTCCGCCCTGGTAGTCCGCCAGTTGCACCACTTCGCCATTGGCGTTGCGCAAGGTGATGTCTGGCAGGCGTGTGCCTTTTTCATACACGCTCAAGGACAGGCTGGTCATGCCCCAGAACAGCAGACCGGTGATGACCCCGGCGCTCAACGGCTTGCGCAGCGCCGGTCGCCGCCAGCCGTAGAGCACTGCGCCGATGAGCAGGGCGATGATGCCTGGCCAGGCGAGAAAGCCGCCGTCGCGCAGGTCGACCATCTGCAGCCAGTCACTGCTGTAGTAACTCCAGTACATCAGCACAAAGCTGACGCGGGCCGCGAGCATGCCCAGCAGAAACAGGCTGAACAGCACTGACTCCGGGTTTTCACCACCACGCTTGGCCACGCGCCAGCCCACCAGGGTGGCGAGAATCAACGCGCTGATCAGCAGGATGTGATTCAGCGCGATGGCGAAGGTGCCGATGGTCAGGGTCAGCATCAGAGGGCGTCCCGGGTTTGCGTCCAGCGTTGCAGGAAGGCGTCGGCATTCACTTCGCCGGTGATGCGTTGTGCGCGGCGCTCTTCACCGTCGGGGCCGATCCAGACAAAGCTCGGTGGCCCCGGCACCTTGTAGCGGCCCAGCAGTTCGCGGCTGGCGGCATTGTCGGCGGTGACGTCCAGGCGCAGCAGGCGCACGTCTTTCAGGGCGTCGAGAACTGCGGGTTTGCCGAACACCTGTTTTTCCATGATCTTGCACGACACGCACCAGTCGGCGTAGTAATCCACCAGCACCCATTGGCCCTGGGCCTTGGCGCTGTCGAGTTGGTTTTGCAGCACGGCGGGGTCACTGATGGTCATGAAGGCGTCATGGGCGGAGGGCGCCCCGGCGACCTTCGCGCCGCTGTACACCTTCAGCGGTTGCCACAGGTCGTCGCTGCCACCGGCCGCACCCACCACCAGCACCGCGCCCCACAGGCCCAGCACCAGGGAGCCGGCGCCGAATACCTTGGCCGCCAGGCCGTACTCGCGGGCGAGGGTCCAACCGCAGTAGGCCATCACTAGGGCCAATGCACCCCACAGGCCGACCCACAGGCTTTCGCCAACTACCGGGCGAATCATTAGCACGGCGGTGCCCAGGAATAGGAAGCCGAAGATGCCCTTGAGCACGTTCATCCAAGTGCCCGGCTTGGGCAGGAAGCGGTTGCCGACGGTCACCAGCAGCAACAACGGGATGCCGATGCCGATGCCCATGGCGAACAGGATCAAGCCACCGTGCAGCGCGTTGCCGCTTTGGGCGATATACAGCAGGGCGCCAGCCAGGGGCGCGGTCATGCACGGGCCGACCAGCAGGCCGGACAGCGCGCCAAGCACACCGGCACCGATCAGGCTGCCACCGCTTTGCTGGCGGCTGACGTTGTCCAGTCGGTCGCGCAGGAAGGCGGGCAGTTGCAGTTCAAAGAAGCCGAACATCGGCAGGGCGAGCAGCACAAACAGAGCGGCGAAACTGCCCAATATCCACGGCGTTTGCAGCAGGGCGGCGAGGTTGGCGCCGAGCAACGCAGCCAGTACGCCGAGCGCGGCATACACCAGCGCCATGCACACTACGTAGCTGCTGGCCAAGGCAAAACCACGGCGAGGGCTGGCGCCGCTGCCCACCACCAAGCCGGCGAGGATCGGCAGCATCGGCAACGAACACGGTGCAAACGCCAACAGCAGGCCCAGGCCGAAGAACACCAGCAGGCTCCAACCCAGGCTGCGCTGTTGCAGGCCGCTGGCCAGGCTCTGGTCCTGGGCTTGAGCGGTGGCCGCTACGGCAGGATTGCCACCCAGGTCCACGGTGATCGACTGCGGTGGGTAGCACAGGCCAGCATCGGCGCAGCCCTGCCAGCCCAGCTTGATCTGGCCGGTGGCGCCAGCAGGGAGCTTCACTTCCAGGCCCTGGCGGTACACTTCCTGCTCGCCGAAGAACTCATCGCTATGGGCTTCACCTTGCGGCAGTGCCGGCTGTGCGGTCAGGCCCTCGAACTTCATGCGCTGCTTGTACAGGTAATAACCGTCGGCAATCTGCCAATACAGCTGGGTCTCGCCACTTTCAAGACGTTCGGAGGTAAAGGTGAAAGCTTTGCCCACCGGGAGGAAATCGGGTTTGGTCTCAAACGGGTTGCCCGGCGCGGCTTGGGCCAACCCGGCGAACAACACCAGCAGAAAGGTAAAAAGATGCCGCATGGTCAAGCCTTAGTCCGATACAAGTGAGGCACACAATGTGTGGCGTTGATTAACCGATGATTAACCGGCGCTATTCTAAAGTGTAGGGATTATCTGAGCTTGCCTCTTTTCACGGCATAATCTGCGCTTAATCCGCTGCACCTTTAATCACCCCATCTTTTATGAAGGGTTCACCATGCACGTACTGGTCTGTGAAGACGACGAACTGATCGCCAGCGGCATCGTGGCCGGCCTCACCGCCCAGGGTTTTACCGTCGAGCGCGTGGCTACGGCTGCGGCTGCTCGGGCGATGCTCAAAGCGGCGACTTTCGACATCATGGTGCTCGACCTCGGCCTGCCCGACGAAGACGGCCTCAAGCTGTTGCAGCAACTGCGCAGCCAGGGCCTGGAGATTCCGGTGCTGATCCTCACCGCGCGGGACTCGGTGACCAACCGCGTCGACGGCCTGCAAGCCGGCGCCGATGACTACCTGCTCAAACCCTTCGACTTGCGCGAATTAGCTGCCCGCCTGCAAACCCTGCTGCGCCGGATGGCAGGGCGCAGCGTCAACTTGATCGAACACGGCCGGTTGACCTATGACCCCAGCAGCCGTGAAACGCTGTTGGGTGGCCAGCCGGTGGATTTGTCCCGGCGTGAGCAGGCGCTGTTGCAGGCCCTGCTGCACAACAAGGGTCGTGTGCTGTCCAGCGAGCAGCTTAAGGACAGCGTCTATGGCTTTAACGATGAGCTGGAAAGCAACGCACTCAACGTGCATATCCACCACCTGCGGCGCAAATTGGGCAATGGCATTGTCGAGACCGTGCGTGGTCTGGGCTATCGCCTGGGCCCGGCGGATGATGGAGAGAACGTTTCGTGAAGAGCCTGCGCCTGCGCCTGACGTTCAAGCTCGGCGCCGCATTCGTGTTGATCTGGGCCCTGGCAGCGGCCTGGATGCTCAACGACCTGCGCAACCAGATGATGTTCTCTCTCGACCAGCGCCTGGTAGCGTCGGCGCGCATGGTGGCGGGGCTGACCGAGCAGATGCCGGGCCTGGCCAGTGTCAGCGGCGGCGCGCATTTCAGTGCCGAGCAACTGCATGTGCCGGGCGGCATGGCCTGCCAGGTCAGCTCCTTGCGCGGGGAAATCCTCGCGCGCAGCCACACCACGCCGGATCAGGGCCTGGAGTCCCAACGCAGCGGTTTTCGCGACCAAGAGATCGACGGCGTGGGATGGCGCAGCTTTACCCTGTCCCGTGGCGATCTGCTGATCACCACCGCCGACCGCCAGGTGGAGCGCGAGGCGTTGAATATGTCGATCCTGCTGGCGGCATCGGTGCCGGTGGGCGTGGCCATGCTCGGTTGCCTGTGCCTGCTGTGGTTGGGCATTGGCCAGAGCCTGCTGCCGCTCAACCGTATGCGCGATGCGCTGATGCGGCGCAGTGCGGACTCTCTTGAACCCCTTCAGATCCACCCGCTGCCCAGCGAACTCAAACCGCTGCTCGACACCCAGAACCAACTGTTGCAGCGTATCGCCAAGACCATTGAGCGCGAACGTCGCCTCACTGGCGACGCGGCCCACGAACTGCGCAGCCCGCTGACGGCGATCAAGACCCACCTGCAAGTGGCGCGCATGACCGAAGGTGCGGCCCGCGACCAGTCCCTGGCCCACGCTGAGGAGGGCGCCGACCGCCTGCATCGCACCCTGGAACAATTGCTGTTGCTGGCGCGAGTGGAAGGCAGCCTGTCGTTTGACGATGGCGTGCAGTCCAGCGCCGAAGACGTCGCACGGCTGGCGATCCAGGATGCCAATGCTGGCGATAACTCACGCATCGACCTGATCCTGCCGGACAACCTTTCCAACGCTCCGGTGGAAATGCCCGTTGGCCTGGCGGTTGCGGCCCTGCGCAACCTGCTGGACAACGCCTTGCGCCACACCCCGGCGGACACTCGCGTGGAACTCAGTCTGTTCACCCAGGCAGGCAACGTGGTGTTTCGCGTGCGTGACCACGGCAAGCAGATTTCCAGCGAAGACCTGCAGTACTTGACCCAACGCTTCTGGCGTAATGGCAACAGCGAAGGCTGCGGCCTGGGCTTGGCAATCGTGCAAGCGATTGTGCAGCGCTGTTCCTGCTCGTTGACGTTCGACAGCCAGGCGGATGGCCTGCGCGTCGAGCTGGGTATGCCGTTACGGCGCTGATCTTTTTTCATCTGCCAAATAGTTACCGCCCTCTTGAAGTTCAGCGCTTCAGGATGGCGGTAATTTTTTTGCACTTGAACGGGCCGAAGGACTCGGCCTGTACTGAAAAGGACAGTTCTTATGTTAGTCATCGATACCACTTTTCCTGCCAAAGGCTTCAATGAACGCAACGGTGAAACCGTGCGGCAGTTGATCCTGCATTACACCGCAGCTCCCTTCACATCCTCCTTGCAGACGCTGACGCAGGAGGGGGTCAGCGCTCACTATCTTTTGCCCGACCCGGATGAGCCTGGTTACCGCGCTGCCGGGTATGACGAACTGCGCGCGTTTCGCCTGGTGGATGAAACCAAGTCTGCGTGGCATGCCGGTGCGAGCCAATGGGCAGGGTGGGACAACCTCAATAGCCGCTCCATTGGCATCGAGATCGTCAACCTGGCACGGGACGATGCGGGTGTCTTTACCTTTCCTGAGTACTCGCACGAACAGATTGAAGTGTTGAGTGCATTGGTGCGCGACATCCTCGGACGCTACCCGCAGATCGGCCCGACCGACATTCTCGGGCATTCGGACGTGGCCTATTGGCGCAAGAGTGATCCAGGGCCTCGACTGCCTTGGCGGTGCTTGTACGACGCCGGTGTAGGTGCCTGGTTCGATGAGGCGGCGCGGACGATGTATCAACGCCGATTTTGTGTAGGGCTGCCGCCGGAAGTGGAAGTGGAGCGTGCGTTTCAGCGATATGGGTATAAACCGGCGCAGAATCGACAGGCGTTTGAGCAGCGCACGCGGGCGTTTCAGATGCACTTTCGGCCGGGGGATTATCGTGGCGTATTGGATGCCGAGACGTGCGCGATCCTGTATGCCTTGAATGAGAAATACCGAGGACTTTGACGCAGAGCACCGTTCAACGGCATCAGTTAACGATCACCAGCCCTAAATCCCTCAGCCGCTGATGCGTTTCCAGAACAGGAAATCCGTGCGCATGCCCTTGGGCCAGACGCCAACGGATTGGCAGTTTGGTCACCATCATCAGCGTATTGAGGGATAGAGAGATGTCTGTCGCTACCAGCCGTATCGAAAGCGCCCCAGTGCATGTCAGCCCGGCGCCTGTGGAAACGCTCTACCAGTTCGACGAAACACCGCTGCTGGCCCGTCAGCGCCAGCAGGAATCCAATGCGCGCAGTTATCCGCGGCGTATCCCTTTGGCGCTCAAACGCGCCAAGGGCATCTACGTGGAAGACGTGGAAGGCCGCCAGTTCATCGACTGCCTGGCCGGGGCCGGCACCCTGGCGCTGGGGCATAACCACCCGGTGGTGATCGACGCTATCCAGCAAGTGCTGAGTGATGAGCTGCCGTTGCACACCCTCGACCTGACTACGCCGGTCAAGGATCAATTCGTGCAGGACTTGTTCGGTCTGTTGCCGGCCGAGTTGTCGCGGGAAGCCAAGATCCAGTTTTGCGGGCCCACTGGCACCGATGCGGTGGAAGCCGCGCTGAAACTGGTCCGTACTGCCACCGGGCGCAGCACCGTGCTGTCGTTCCAGGGCGGTTATCACGGCATGAGCCAAGGCGCTTTGAGCCTGATGGGCAGCCTGGGGCCGAAGAAGCCCTTGGGGGCGTTGCTTGGCAATGGCGTGCAGTTCCTGCCGTATCCCTACGATTACCGCTGCCCGTTTGGTCTGGGCGGTGCGGAAGGTGTGCGGGTCAACCTGCACTACCTGGAAAACCTGCTTAACGACCCGGAAGCTGGCGTGTTGCTGCCGGCGGCGGTGATTGTTGAAGTGGTGCAGGGTGAAGGCGGCGTAATCCCGGCCGACCTCGACTGGCTGCGCGGCCTGCGACGCATCACCGAGCAGGCGGGTGTGGCGTTGATTGTCGACGAAATCCAGAGCGGTTTTGGCCGCACCGGCAAGATGTTCGCCTTCGAACACGCGGGCATCATTCCGGATGTGGTGGTGATGTCCAAGGCCATCGGCGGCAGCTTGCCGTTGGCGGTGGTGGTGTACCGCGACTGGCTCGACACCTGGCTGCCGGGCGCCCATGCCGGCACGTTCCGTGGCAATCAAATGGCTATGGCGGCGGGTTCGGCGGTGATGCGCTACCTCAAGGAACACGACCTGCCCGGCCACGCAACAGTTATGGGCGAGCGCCTCGGCGAACACCTGCGCATCCTGCAACGCGACTTCCCGCAGTTGGGGGATATTCGCGGTCGCGGGCTGATGCTCGGTGTGGAACTGGTCGACCCGGACGGCACCCTCGATACCCAGGGCCACCCTCCGGTGCACCGCCAACTGGCGCCGCTGGTACAGCGCGAGTGCCTCAAGCGCGGGCTGATCCTGGAACTGGGTGGTCGCCATGGCAGCGTGGTGCGCTTCCTGCCGCCGCTGGTGATCACCGCCGCTGAAGTCGACCGTGTGGCCGAGATCTTCGGGCGTGCCCTGGCCGCCGCCGTGGACAGCCTCTAATTTTTCGACGGCTTGGTACGTTTCTACAGATATCAGTGCAGCGCGTGGTGCGCAGCCAGCTTTTTGCGATGGAGAACAGCAATGACCTCAGTATTTGACCGCGACGACATCCTGTTTCAGGTAGTGGTCAACCATGAAGAACAGTATTCCATCTGGCCAGACTACAAGGTCGTGCCGGAAGGCTGGCGCACCGTGGGCAAGAGTGGCATGAAGAAAGAGTGCCTGGCCTACATCGAAGAAACCTGGACTGATATGCGCCCGTTGAGCTTGCGCCAGAAGATGGATGGAGCAGCGCTCGTTTAAACATGGCGGTTTGTGTCTGGTAATCAGGCTCTATGGGGTGAGCGCGCTTATTGTGGCAAGCGGGCCTGGTGCGGTGAGCGGGCTTGCCCCGCGCTGGGCTGCAAAGCAGCCCCACTCCAGCCACTGAGTTGTATCAGATACACCGCATTCCACCCGTTCAGGACCGCTTCGCGCTCCAGCGCGGGGCAAGCCCGCTCACCACAACAAGCCGCTCGGCAAAGGTGGGCGCGACGACTTCAAGCGTCCTTCTCTTTCTCCAACCCACCCGAAGCTCCCGTCACCACCTGCACACTCAATCGAGGTGTGGCCAGATCCAACCCGGCCTCGTCCAGATGCCGTTTCAGCGACAGGTTGAACGCCCGTGACACTTCCCATTGCTTGATCGGCGCCGTCTTGAACCGGGCGCGCAGGATCGCGCTGCCTGACTCAAAGCTTTCCACCCCCTGGATCTCCAGCGGGGACCAGATATTGCGGCGCTGCAGCGGGTCATTGCGCATTTTCTGGCCGACATCACGGATCAGCTTGATCGCGTTATCAATGTCCATGTTGTACGGAATTGCCACCCGGAAGATCGCGTAGCCGAACTCTCGCGAGTAGTTCTTGATGCTCTTGATCTCGCTGAACGGAATGGTGTGCACAATCCCGTCGATGTCGCGCAGGCGCACGGTGCGGATGGTCAGGCCCTCGACGGTGCCGAGGTGGCCGCCTACATCCACGTAGTCATCAATCGCCAGGGAATCTTCGATGATGATGAACAGGCCGGTGATCAAGTCCGCCACCAGCGACTGCGCACCAAAACCGATGGCCAGGCCGATCACACCGGCACCCGCCAGCAGCGGTGTGACGTTCATGCCCATGTTCGCCAGGGCGACGATGGCGGCAATGATGAAGATCGTCACGAACAGCACGTTGCGGATCAACGGCATCATGGTCTGCGCCCGCGCATTGGCCAGGCCTTTGCGCGAGCGGGTGAGGGCGTGGTGGATCGCCGTGTCGCTGAGGATCCAGATCAGCCAGGCGAACAGCAGCGTACCGGCCAGGCCGAACAGTTTGACCGCGATTTCATGCCCCTCGCCTTCGGCAAAGCCAATCAGCGACAGGCCCCAGACCCGCAGGCCCAGCTCGATAAACACCAGCCATACCGCCAGGTGGGCCAGGGTGTAGATGAAGCTTTTCAGGCGCTCGGAGTACAGCGCATGGCGCTTGTGCCCGCGTTGCGGCTTGAGAGCATGGCGGCGTACCAGACCGTTGATGACCATGCACAACACCAGCAACACCGTGCACAGCAGCGATTGGCGCAGGGCGGTGCTGGTGTCGCCGGCAGAGACGAACGTGGCAAACAGCGAAATGCCCACCAACAGCAAGGCCGGGAGGTACCAGAACGAACCGATGATCGAGAGGGTGTCGCTGAGGGCGCGACGGGTGAGGCGGCGCGACAGCGGTTGGTTGCGTATCAGGTGGGCGATCGGGCGGCGAAACCGCAGGATAAACACGCCGGTGGACAACGCCGCCATCACATTGGCGACGGTTGCGGCGGTGTGAGACAGGTGTTGGCCGAGCGCAGTTACCAGTCTTGGGTCGCTCAGGGCTTCACCAAAAGCGGCAAAGCTGCCGATCCACCACAGCGGACGAAAGGCCTGGTGCCGCAGGATATACAGCGCACGATGGCGGTGCGGGCCGTCGAGCAAAGAGAACGCGATCACGCAGATGGCTGAGAAACAGGTACCGACCACCAGCGCGTAAGCCAACACCATCGCCAGGGATTTACCCAGGGAAGAGGGCAGTGCGTAGCTCATGTACACGGTGATCACCAGCGCAATCAGCCACGGCCCCAGTTTGCGCAGGGCAAAGCGCACCATGTCCCAGGTGCGCGGGTGTTGCGGCAGTTCTTCAGGCAGGCCGAACCGTTCGCGGACGCGGTGGCTGAGCCATATCAGCACGTAGGCCAGCAGGCTCCACACCGCGAGAATAAGCGCAAAGCCAAAAATGATTGGCAGCCATTCGTTGGCCGGCAGCATCAAGGCGTCGAGTTCGTCCTTGGCCTGGTCGATCTCATCGGACCAACGCCCCAGCGGGCTGTCGTTGCCGGAGAACTGTTGCTCCAGGGTCGACAGCGTGCTGCCGATCAGCCCAAGCACGCCCTGTTCGGCGGCCGGCTGGGCTTTTTGTGTGGCGGCGCGGAGTTTTTTCAGATCGCTCAGCAGTTGGGTGCGCTGCTGGTCGTTTTCCAGGGTCTTGATCACCTCGTCCAGCGATTGGCCGAGGGGCACTTCTGCCTGGGGCTGGGACTTGTTAGTGCTGCCGAGCAGGCCGGGCAAACCGACTGCTTGGGCAGAAGTAAGCGGCAGCAGGGTGAACAGGGCGATCAGCAGGTAGCAGGGCAGGGCAAACAGACGGGAAAGCACGAGGCGGTCAACCTTGGAAACGACGGGTTGAGCGAGTGTACGAGTGCACGCGTCATTCGGCCAGTTTGGCGAGGATCTTGTACACCACGGTGCCCAGGATCAGCAGCATACCGATCCACATGCCGAACACGCCGAGGGGCTTGTCGCGAAAGTTGAAGCCGACCGCGAGCATGATCATGCCGATCAGAATAGGGATAAGCATGGCGTGGAAGGAGGACATGGAGATCATGGTGCGACGGCCTTGTCGGAGTGGGAATACTGACAAGTCTAGGTCGGATTGCGGGAAGTGCAGGTGATATAGGTCAGGTGTACGTAAACCAAATGTGGGAGGGGGCTTGCCCTCGATAGCGGTCTGTCAGTCAGCTTGTTTTTAGCTGACCCACCGCATCGGGGGCAAGCCCCCTCCCACATTTCTGGCTGTATTCAGCCTTTGGATCAAGGCAGGTCGCGACTGGCGTAGAACGCACCCAGTACCTTCACCAGATGCGCCAGGTCATGGCTGCCGCACAGTTCACGAATGGAGTGCATGGCAAACGTCGGCAGGCCGATGTCCACGGTACGCACGCCCAGGTGGCTGGCGGTGATCGGGCCGATGGTCGAGCCGCAGCCCATGTCGCTGCGCACCACAAAGCTCTGTACCGGCACTTCTTCGGCCATGCACAGGTGGCGGAAGAACCCGGCGGTTTCGCTGTTGGTCGCGTAGCGCTGGTTGCTGTTGACCTTGATTACCGGGCCGGCATTGAGCTTGGGGCCGTGGTTGGCGTCGTGCTTGTCGGCGTAGTTCGGGTGCACACCGTGGGCATTGTCCGCCGATACCAACAGGGATTTCTGAATGGTACGTACGAATTCATCACCTTCCGGTAACAGGCGTCGCAGGGTCTGTTCCAGCATTGGGCCATCGGCACCGCAGGCCGAGCAGGAACCGACTTCTTCGTGGTCGTTGCACACCAGTACGCAGGTTTCGTCGGTCTCGCTGGTGAGCAGGGCTTGCAGGCCGGCGTAGCACGACAATAGGTTGTCGAGGCGCGCGCCGGCGATGAAGTCGCCATTGAGGCCAATTACAGCTGCACTCTGGGTGTCGTAGAAGCTCAGCTCGTAATCGAGCACCACATCAGCGTTCAACCCGTGCTCGCGCGCCAGTTGCTCGGTGAGCACGGCTCGGAAGTCCACGCGCTCGTCACCGGCAAACTGCGCGAGGATCGGCGGCAGTTCGGTCTGGGCGTTGATTGCCCAGCCCTGGTTGGCTTCGCGGTTCAGGTGAATGGCCAGGTTCGGGATGATGGCGATGGGCAGCTTGAAGTCGATCAGTTGGCTTTCGACTTTGCCGTCGCGGCGGAACGTCACGCGGCCTGCCAGGGACAAGTCGCGGTCAAACCACGGCGCCAGCAAGGCGCCGCCGTAGACTTCCACGCCCAACTGCCAGAAGCCCTGGCGTTGCAGCTCGGGCTGGGGCTTGACCCGCAGGCACGGGCTGTCGGTATGGGCGCCCACCAGGCGAATCCCGCCCTGCAGCGGCGAGTGACGGCCGAGCTTGAAGGCGATGATCGAGGAGTCGTTGCGGGTCACGTAGTAGCGACCGTTGGCTTCGGTGGCCCAGGTTTCGCGCTCGTCGAGACGCTGGTAACCGGCCGCTTCCAGGCGCTGGGCGAGGGCGGCGGTGGCATGAAAAGGAGTAGGGGAGGCCTTGAGGAAGTCGATCAGGCCTTGATTCAACGCTTCGCGCATAAATAGCTCCAGACAGCAATGCGCGGAGTTTACCGTTCGGTGACGGGAAGTGCACAGTACAAATGTGGGAGGGGGCTTGCCCCCGATTGCAGTGGGTCAGTCAACAATACAGTGACTGATTCTCCGCCATCGGGGGCAAGCCCCCTCCCACATTTGTTCTGTGTTCACAGCTTTAGAAGGGCGCTGGGCACTCGAAGCGCAAACGCTCGCCACTCTGCGGATGAGTAAAGCTCAGCATGCTTGCGTGCAAGCACAGGCGCGGCCACGCAGCCAGGGCTTGCTCATGGGCATACAGGCCGTCGCCGAGCAACGGATGACCGATCGACAGCATGTGCACGCGCAACTGGTGTGAGCGCCCGGTGATCGGCGTCAGCTCCACACGGCACCAGTCGCCGCAACGTTCTAGCACCCTCCAGAAGGTCATCGCGTGTTTGCCGAACTCGTGATCCACCACATGCCGTGGTTTGGTCGGCGGGTCGTAGCGCAAGGGCAGATCAATGCTGCCGCTGTCGAGCTCCGGCTGGCCCCAGGCCAATGCGGTGTAGGCCTTCTCGGTTTCACGGTCGTGAAACTGGCGGGACAGTTCGCGATGGGTATCGGCATCCCGGGCGAGCAGGATGATCCCCGAGGTTTCCCAGTCCAGGCGATGGACGATGCGGGCTTCGGGGTAGCCGTTTTCCTGCAGGCGGGTGATCAGGCAGTCCTTGTTGTCGTCAGCGCGGCCAGGCACCGAGAGCAGCAGGGTCGGCTTGTTCACCACCAGGACAGCGTCGTCCTGATGCAGGATATGGATATTGGACAGCGGCATTAAACAGCCTCGTAACAAACGCCAACGGCGGCTCGCCCACCCGGTTCCCGCTATGGGATCAAGGTGTGCGAGCCGCCGTGGCGGCCGCCTGTTCGATCAACGATCAGGCAGGGTGATATTGAGTTCCAGAATCGAGCAGCTGCCGTCATTTTCCAGAGCGACATGCACGTCATCGTTGCCGATGTTGACGTACTTGCGGATCACCTCGACCAGTTCCTTCTGCAAGGCTGGCAGGTAGTCCGGGGTGCTGCGTTGGCCGCGTTCGTGCGCCACGATGATCTGTAGACGCTCTTTCGCGACCGACGCGGTGCTTGGCTTTTTGTTGGCGCGAAAGAAGTCGAGAAATTTCATTGTTTAGTTGCCTC
>PJQF01000077.1_pt1 | contig 63423 bp, 51 predicted proteins | sample 1503741 | NCBI WGS metagenome assembly PJQF01 (sample SAMN07775949, study PRJNA414020) | Biofilm metagenome, whole genome shotgun sequencing project. | isolation source: biomolecule (vanillin) treated reverse osmosis membrane biofilm | place: India: Nagpur | collected 2017-03-21
TCGAGGAAGGCATCATCAAGGGCATGTACCTGCTCGAAGAAGACACCAAGGAAGCAGCGCACCACGTACAGCTGATGGGCTCCGGCACCATCCTGCGTGAAGTGCGTGAAGCAGCGAAGATCCTGCGTGACGAATTCAACGTCGGCGCCGACGTGTGGAGCGTTACCAGCTTCAACGAACTGCGTCGCGACGGCCTGGCCGTAGAGCGCAGCAACCGCCTGCATCCTGGTCAGAAACCCGCGAAGAGCTACGTCGAAGAGTGCCTGGCCGGCCGTAAAGGTCCAGTCATTGCCTCTACCGACTACATGAAGCTGTTCGCTGAACAAATTCGCCAGTGGGTCCCGTCCAAGGAATTCAAAGTCCTGGGCACCGACGGTTTCGGCCGCAGTGACAGCCGCAAGAAGCTGCGTCACTTCTTCGAAGTCGACCGTCATTTCGTGGTGTTGGCAGCCCTGGAAGCCTTGGCTGACCGTGGTGAGATCGAACCTAAGGTGGTGGCTGACGCTATCGTCAAGTTCGGGATCAACCCGGAAAAACGCAACCCACTGGACTGCTGAGGAGACTTTTTGTGAGCGAACTCATTCGCGTACCTGACATCGGCAGCGGTGAAGGTGAAGTAATCGAGCTGTTTGTGAAGGTCGGCGACAAAGTCGAAGCCGACCAGAGCATCCTGACCCTGGAATCGGACAAGGCGAGCATGGAAATCCCTGCTCCCAAGGCCGGCGTGGTCAAGAGCCTGAAAGTGAAGCTGGGCGATCGCCTGAAAGAAGGCGACGAACTGCTGGAGCTGGAAATCGAAGGTGCCGCTGATGCGGCCCCTGCGGCAGCACCTGCTGCCGCTGCTGCACCTGCACCGGCTGCTGAAAAGCCTGCCGCCGCCGAGGCTCCAGCCGCCCCGGCTGCTGCACCCGCCGCTGCCACTGTTCAGGACATTCATGTTCCGGACATCGGTTCGTCGGGCAAGGCCAAGATCATCGAGCTGTTGGTCAAGGTTGGCGACACCGTCGAAGCCGACCAATCGCTGATCACCCTGGAATCCGACAAGGCTTCCATGGAAATTCCTTCGCCGGCTGCTGGCGTGGTGGAAAGCATCGCAGTCAAGCTGGAAGACGAAGTCGGCACCGGTGACTTCATCCTCAAGCTGAAAGTACAAGGCGCCGCACCGGCTGCCGCTCCAGCCCCCGCCGCTCCGGCTGCTGCCAAAGCTGAAGCTGCACCGGCCGCTGCACCTGCACCCGCACCTGCTGCAAAAGCCGAGGCCGCACCGGCTCCAGCTGCTGCTGCACCTGCGCCAAGCGGTGCCAAGGTTCACGCTGGCCCGGCGGTACGCCAACTGGCCCGTGAATTCGGCGTCGAGCTGAACGCTGTGTCGGCCACTGGCCCACATGGCCGCGTGCTGAAGGAAGATGTGCAGGTTTACGTCAAAGCCATGATGCAGAAAGCCAAGGAAGCTCCGGCTGCCGGCGGCGCTACCGGTGGTGCTGGTATTCCACCGATTCCGGTCGTGGACTTCAGCCGCTTCGGCGAAACCGAAGAAGTGCCGATGACCCGCCTGATGCAAATCGGCGCGTCGAGCCTGCACCGCAGCTGGCTGAACATTCCGCACGTTACCCAGTTCGACCAGGCCGACATCACCGACCTGGAAGCTTTCCGCGTTGCGCAGAAAGCCGTGGCCGAGAAGGCTGGCGTGAAACTGACCGTGCTGCCACTGCTGCTCAAGGCGTGTGCACACCTGCTCAAGGAACTGCCGGACTTCAACAGCTCACTGGCGCCAAGCGGCAAAGCGATCATTCGCAAGAAATACGTCAACGTGGGCTTCGCTGTAGACACCCCTGACGGCCTGCTGGTACCGGTCATCAAGAACGTCGACCAGAAGAGCCTGCTGCAACTCGCTGCCGAAGCGGCTGCGCTGGCTGCCAAGGCCCGCGACAAAAAGCTCACCGCAGACGATATGCAGGGCGCGTGCTTCACCATCTCCAGCCTCGGTCACATTGGCGGCACTGGCTTCACGCCAATCGTCAACGCGCCGGAAGTGGCGATCCTGGGTGTTTCCAAGGCAACCATCCAGCCGGTCTGGGACGGTAAAGCGTTCCAGCCGAAGCTGATGCTGCCACTGTCGCTGTCCTACGATCACCGTGTGATCAACGGCGCGGCCGCTGCACGCTTTACCCAGCGTCTGAGCCAGCTGCTGAACGACATCCGCACCATCTTGCTGTAAGCCAGATCAGGTCTCCCCTTCACCGGGGAGACTTGGTTGCACCGATTTCCGAGCGCCACGCTCGTACCTCAACCCCGTCAATTTGGCGGGGCTTTTTTTGCTTTTCGATACAGACAGAACAGGTTTGTACACCTTCTGTCATCTCGATTGAAGAAATCCCTCGCCCGGCCGATAACCCCCTTATAGCACTTAGCCTTCATCCTCTCTTGTCAGTCTGTGCCGCATGATGCAACCTTGCCACAGGCAACAAAAAAAGAGGGCGTGAGCCCTGCGCCGTGCGCGTTTTTTGAAGTGAGTCTCCCCATGAAAAGCCAACCCGATGTCGCCCGTATGGCGGCCGAGGTAGTGACGCAGTTACCGGTGCCTTCGCGCCTCGGTATGCTGCGTTTCGAGCGGCTTAATGAGGCAAGCTGGGCTCTCCTGTACCTTGACCCCAATTGCGAGCGCCAATTCGGCCTGCCTGCGGTCGAGTTGTGTGCCCTGCTCGGCACGCCCTACGCCAGCCTGATGGAACCCCAGGCTCGCTATCAACTGCACGACATCATCCAGCAGCAATTGACCCAGAGCCCTCATTACCTGGTGCGCTACACCCTGCACACCAGTGACGGCCCCCTGAGCCTGCTGGAAATGGGCGAAGCCTACAAACAACACAATCGCCATCTGCTGCGCGGCTACCTGATGGTGGTCGATGGTCTGTTCAGCGAGCTTCCCTTACCCGTCCCGACCGAGGATCTGGAAAGCCAGAACAGCCGCCTGCAAATCGCCCTGGAGCTGAACCAGCGCGCCCAGCAGGAGCAATTGCAGCACCTGGAACGAGTGCGCGCCCAGCAGGAACTGATCCTGTTGCTGGCCCGCCAGCGCTACACCGCCAACAATTCGCTTCAGGAAGCCGCCGAGCTGATCACGCGCAGCGCCTGCGATATCTACCAGATCGACTGCGCCAGCATCTGGAACCTCGAAGACCAGCGCCTGGTGCCAATCTCGGCTTACCACCGCGACAACCAACAGCACCATCTGCCCGAACCCATCGATGCCAGCCGCTTCCCGGATTATCTGGAAGCCTTGCAAAGCAGCCGCGCCATCGACGCCACCAACGCCATGCGCGATCCGCGCACCCGCGAAATGGCCGAGAATCTACGCAACAGAGACATCCACGCCATGCTCGATGCGAGCATCCGCGTCGACGGCCAAGTGGTCGGCGTATTGTGCCTGGAGCAGTGCGGCAGCCCGCGTGACTGGCAGGCTGACGAGATCGCCTTCGCCGGCGAGCTCGCGGACCAGTTCGCGCAAGTGATCAACAACCACAACCGCCGTACTGCCACCAGCGCCCTGCATTTGTTCCAGCGTGCGGTGGAGCAAAGCGCCAACGCCTTTCTGCTGGTCAATTGCGACGGCGTGGTGGAGTACGTCAACCCAAGCTTCACCGCGATCACCCAGTACAGCGCCGAAGAAGTCCACGGCCACCGCCTGGCGCAATTGCCCGCCCTGGAAAACCTCAGCGAATTGCTGTTCGACGCCCCATCGAGCCTGGCCAAGAGCAACAGCTGGCAGGGCGAGTTCAAGAGCCGGCGCAAGAACCTCGAACCCTACTGGGGCCAGTTGTCGATTTCCAAGGTGTATGGCGACAACCGTGAGCTGACGCACTACATCGGCATCTACGAAGACATCACCCAGACCAAGCTCGCCCAGCAGCGCATCGAGCGTCTGGCGTATACCGACAACCTGACCAACCTGGGCAACCGCCCGGCGTTTATCCGCAACCTCGATGAACGCTTTGCACGCGACAGCGATAGCCCGATCAGCCTGTTGCTGGTAGACATCGACAACTTCAAACGCATCAACGACAGCCTTGGCCACCAGACCGGCGACAAGCTGTTGATCAGCCTGGCCCGCCGCCTGCGCAACAGCCTGAGTGCCAGCGGCAGCCTGGCGCGCTTTGCCAGTAACGAGTTTGCGGTGTTGCTGGACGACACCGACCTGGAAAGCGGCCAGCAGGTCGCCAGCCAATTGCTGGCGACGCTCGACAAACCGATGTTCGTCGACAACCAATTGATCAGCGTCACCGGTTCCGTGGGCCTGGCCTGCGCGCCGCTGCACGGGCGCGACCCGCAGACCCTGATGCGCAACGCCGGCCTCGCCCTGCACAAGGCCAAGGCCAACGGCAAACACCAGGTTCAGGTGTTTACAGAGGCGCTGAACGCCGAGGCCAGCTACAAGCTGTTCGTGGAAAATAACCTGCGGCGCGCCCTGACCCAGAACGAACTGGACGTGTTCTACCAGCCCAAGCTGTGCCTGCGCAGCGGCCGGTTGCTGGGCATGGAAGCGCTGCTGCGCTGGAATCACCCAGAAAAGGGCATGATCCGTCCCGATCAGTTCATCAGCGTGGCCGAAGAGACGGGGCTGATTATCCCAATCGGCAAATGGATCGCCCGCCAGGCCTGCCGCATGAGCAAGCAACTGAGCGCCGCCGGCATGGGCAACCTGCAGGTGGCGATCAACCTGTCACCCAAGCAGTTCTCCGACCCGGACCTGGTGGCCTCGATTGCCACAATCCTCAAGGAAGAAGAGCTGCCGGCCAACCTGCTGGAGCTGGAGCTGACCGAAGGCCTGCTGCTGGAAGCCACTGAAGACACGCGCCTGCAACTGGATCAGTTGAAGAGTTTTGGCCTGACCCTGGCCATGGACGACTTCGGTACCGGTTACTCGTCGCTGAGCTACCTGAAAAAATTCCCCATCGACATCATTAAGATCGATCGCAGCTTTATCCATGAAATTCCGGACAACCAGGACGACATGGAAATCACCTCGGCCGTGATCGCCATGGCTCACAACCTCAAGCTCAAGGTCGTGGCCGAAGGCATCGAGACCGCCGAGCAACTGGCGTTCCTGCGTCGGCATCGCTGCGACGTGGGCCAGGGCTACCTGTTCGACCGGCCAATCCCCGGCGCAGAGCTGCTTGAGAAGCTCAAACGCTACCCGCGCGGGCCAATCGCCTGACAGCGCGGCAACACTCGGGCACACTGGCTGTCTGAATTCTTACCTTACTCAATCTGACTGAGAGGACTGATCATGGTCTTGCGCTCGGAAATTCTGGTGAACAAAAACGTGTTGCCTACTCAAGAACAAGCGTTGCCTGGTCGTGAAACCCCGATGAATCTGCCGGAGACGCACTTCGTCAACGGCAACCCACTGCTCGGCCCGTTCGTCGATGACGTGGGTTTTGCCATCTTCGGCCTGGGCTGCTTTTGGGGTGCGGAGCGCAGGTTCTGGCAGCGCGAGGGCGTGGTCAGCACCGTGGTCGGCTACGCGGGCGGCTACACGCCGAACCCGACTTACGAAGAAGTTTGCTCCGGCCTGACCGGTCACAGTGAAGTGGTGCTGGTGGTTTATGACCAGGCCAAAGTGAAATACGAAGACCTGTTGAAGATGTTCTGGGAATTGCACAACCCAACTCAGGGCATGCGCCAGGGCAACGATATCGGCAGCCAGTACCGTTCGGTGGTCTATGCGACCACGCCTGAGCAATTGGCGGCGGCGAAGGCCAGTGCCGAGACTTATCAGCAAGAGCTGACCAAATCCGGCCTGGGTGCTATCACCACGGAAATCGAAGAAGCCCCAACGGTGTACTTCGCCGAGGCGTATCACCAGCAATACTTGGCGAAGAACCCGCAGGGCTACTGTGGGATCGGCGGGACCGGCGTGACCTGCCCGATCTAAAGCCGACGTAGATCAAAATGTGGGAGGGGGCTTGCCCCCGATAGCTGAATGTCAGTCAGTACATCTGTAGCTGACCCACCGCTATCGGAGGCAAGCCCCCTCCCACACTTGATCAGCGCCGAGGATTATTCGGCGATAAGCCAATCCATCTGCCACCCACCCTGGGTCTGGCCAAGCTTCTTGGACAGCCACGGCAGCAGTTCACGCAATTCCTCTTCCAGACCCCAAGGCGGGTTGGCAATCGCCAGGCCCGAGCCCGTCAAGGTGTTGGGCGTGTCCAGCGGATGCACCAGCAATTCCACACGCAGCAACTTCGGCGCACCGGTGCCGGCCAGGTCCTGGTAGAAGCGACGCAGCATGCGTTGATCCTTCACCGGGTACCAGATCGCCGCGACGGTTTGGCGCATGCGGCTGACGGCTTCCTTGAGGGAGGCGGCGCAGCGTTGCATCTCGTCGAGCTTTTCAAACGGCGGGTCGATCAGCATCAGCGCGCGTTTTTCCGGCACAGGCAGCAAGGCACGCGGCACATGCCAGCCTTCGCCCAAGTGCACTTTGACGCGGCGATCACCCTTCATATTGTCTTTGAGCAGCACGCCGTCCTCCGGGTGCTTTTCATTGAGCAACACGCGGTCCTGTGGGCGCGTGAGACGCCGCGCCAGTTCCGGCGAGCCAGGGTAGTAGCGTAACTGACCGTCAGGATTCATCTCGTGCAGCACGCGCATGTAATCGGCAGTCAGCGGCGGCAGGTCGCTTTCGCCCCATAGGCGCGCGATGCCTTCCAGATACTCACCCGTGCGATTGGCCTGGTCGCCTTGCAGGTCGTACAGACCAACCCCTGCGTGGGTGTCGAGGTAGGCGAACGGCTGCTCCTTGCGCGACATCAGGGCGATGAGGCGGGTCAAAGTCAGGTGTTTGAAGACATCGGCGTGGTTGCCGGCGTGAAAGGCGTGACGATAATTCATGGTTGCTCCTGCGCAGGGGGCGAAGTTTACCTTCTACGGGCGCAAAGGTGCAGGGCTGCATGCCAGGCGGTGCTTATGTCGTAAAAGCAGGACGGGGACTGAAAAAAATCTAAATGCTGGCGCCAAGGCGGATTTATTGTGGCCATCCACCATCCAGGGAGGTCAATAACAATCATGAAAGACGCCACCATCGCACTGCACCACGCCTTCAAGTCGGACCCGACCACCAAAGCCGTGGCCGTGCCGATCTACCAGAACGTAGCTTTCGAATTCGATAACGCCCAGCACGGTGCCGACCTGTTCAACCTCGACGTGCCCGGCAATATCTACACGCGCATCATGAACCCCACCAATGATGTGTTGGAGCAACGCATCGCCGCCCTCGAAGGCGGTATTGCGGCACTGGCCGTGTCGGCCGGCAGCGCGGCCATTCACTATGCGATCCAGACCCTCACTCGCGCCGGCGACAATATCGTCACTACGCCACAGCTCTACGGCGGCACCTACACCCTGTTCGCCCACTTGCTGCCCAGCTTTGGCGTCGACGTACGCTTCGCCCGCGACGACAGTGCCGCGGCCATCGCCGAACTGATCGACGACAACACCAAGCTGGTGTATTGCGAAAGCATCGGCAACCCGGCGGGCAATATCATCGACATCGAAGCCCTGGCAGAGGTCGCCCATGCCCGCGGCGTGCCGCTAATGGTGGACAACACCGTGGCCACACCGATCCTGTGCAAGCCGATCCAGTTCGGCGCCGACATTGTGGTGCACTCGCTGACCAAATACATCGGCGGCCATGGCAACTCCCTGGGCGGTGCGATCGTCGACAGCGGCACCTTCCCCTGGACCCAATACCCGGAAAAATTCCCCGGCCTCAACCAGCCCGAGCCGGCTTACCACGGCGTGGTCTACACCGAAAAGTTCGGCCCCGCCGCCTTCATCGCCCGCGCGCGCACCGTCCCGTTGCGTAACACCGGCGCAGCACTGGCGCCCATGAACGCCTTCCTGCTGCTCCAGGGCCTGGAAACCCTGGCCCTGCGCATGGAACGCCATACGGAAAATGCCCTCAAGGTCGCGCAATTCCTCCAAGGCCATGCCGATGTGGAATGGGTCAGCTATGCGGGGCTGCCGGATCACCCCCATCACGCATTGGCGCAGAAATACCTGCAAGGCAAACCCTCGGCGATCCTTTCATTCGGCCTGAAGGGCGGGTACGCGGCAGGTGTGCGCTTCTACGACGCCCTGCAAATCTTCAAACGCTTGGTGAATATCGGCGACGCCAAGTCCCTGGCCTGCCACCCCGCGTCCACCACCCATCGACAAATGAACGAACAGGAACAGGCCAAGGCCGGCGTGAAGCCGGAGATGATTCGCCTGTCGGTGGGCATCGAGGCGATTGAAGATTTGATCGAGGACCTGCAACAGGCGCTGGGCTCAACTCAACTCTAAGGCCAGATATTCGGCCAACGCCCCATGGGTGATATCCGGCCGACGAGCGAAATAGGCGACCTTGTGCTGCAAGGTCGCCAACGTGAAGGCGGTGTACAGGTCGGGCCGCTGCTCTTGCAGCCACTGCAAGAGGTTGTCGATCAAGGTTTGCGGTGCTTGCTCTGCCAGGTGTGCCAAGAGCGATGCGGGGACTCGCCACCAAGGGCTGGTGTTGGCCTCGGTCGCAGGCCCCGTCGCGACCGTCAGCGGCTGGCCGTTGATCAAGTAGCGCTGGAACACCGGCAATACTTTTGCCGCCTCATCGCCTAGCCCCTGCAACATCGGCAGACACTGGGTGCCATCCCAGAATCGCAAAAACACTTCCTGGCCATCCGGCAGATAGACCTTGGTCAAACTTTGGAGGTGCGCGATGACGACGTCTAACGGACTGGAAGATACCGCCAGCCACCCCCAATCCATTGTTTCAGTGGTTGCAGCCCATTCAAGAAAGGCGCTGTCAGGTTCGACGATGCCCAAGTAAGGCATGACCTCCTCCCATTCGGCGTAAGCCGTGCCTGTCCAAATTGATTGGGGCAGCGATGCGGCTGAGGTGGCTCGCCAGGCAGCAAGCGGATTGGCGTCGCTGGCAGCGCCCAACACCACGAAGAGCTGCTCATTGGGAAGCAGAGGGAATTGTGTAAGCCAAGCGCTGGGGATCAACCGTTCAGACATGGGGATAACTTCCTTTTAAGGCTGAGCTGAATGAGCGATATCGCACTGCCCTCTCTTGCAGCGCTCACACTCTTCGCAAAAGGGAGCGCTACGCTTGAGGCTAGCCACCTGCACCAGGCTCAGGGGCGCGGGGATAACCGCCAACAGCTTCTCCTTCACTCCAGGCATCAACGGCGCTGCCACAGGAGCAGGACCACTTCCCAACTGAATCGGCACACTGCTGAAAATACCGCCCGCAGACAACGTGATCGACTGCCCTCCCGCCTGGATCGTCACGATGGCCCCCGCATCAATAACAACGCTTTGGCCTGCACCGATCTGAATGGTCAGCCCAGCCTTTACCTGCTGCGAGCCGCCGATCACCAGGTGATCATCCTGCTTGAGTTCGGTGAGCCGATTGCCGTGAGTGATGCGCAGCTCTTCGCCTTGAAGCTCATGGTGCGACTCGCCCGCCACCCTGATACGACGTTGATTGTCGACCTCCACCCGCTGGTCATGCAGCACGTGCTGGGTCCAATCTCGCTGGGCGCGCAGGTAAATTTCCTCGGCGCCCTTGCGGTCTTCGATGCGCAGTTCGTTGTAGCCACCGCCACCGGGGCTGCTCCGACTGCGCAAGATGCTGCGGGTTTTATCGGCCGGCAGGTCGAGGGGCAGCGATGTCGCAGCGTTGGGCAGGCAACCCACCACCAGCGGCATGTCCATATCACCATTGACGAACCCCACCAGCACTTCCATACCCACTCGCGGAATAAGCACCGCACCATAGCGGTCATGGGCCCAACCGCTGGCCACACGCAGCCAGCAGCTGGAATGATCGTTGTGCTCCCCGGCTCGATCCCAGGCCAGTTGCACCTTGACCCGCCCGTATTCATCGCAGTGGATTTCACTGTCGGCGGGGCCAGTCACCACTGCGTTTTGATAACCCGCCAATGTCGGCCGCGGTTGCTCGGGCAAAGGCGGTCGGAAAATCACGCCCCACGGCGCAGCAACAAACTCGTTGCGATAACCCTGACGAAAATCGCCACCGGCGACCTCGGTCACCGCCTCCTCCAACACCTGGGGTTGCTTGCCTTCGTGAGTGACGTGAGTCACCAACCACAAGTCATTCCATGGATCACGCGGGTGACCGGTCAACGTAAGGAAATGGCCGCTGACCAATGCCGGCTCATCACCGCTGCCGCGGGCAATTCGATAGTCGCTACGGTGGCGCTCCAACCCCCGTTGCGCGAGGTACTTGCCGTGGGACCGGTCGCAAAAGTGGCCGGGATAGCCCTGCGCCTCAAGACGTGGCAGCTGTTCGCTGGCCACGTCACTCTCCAGCACCAGGCTAGGTTTACGGAAATCGTAGTCACGCAGGTTGACCGCCGTGGTGCGGGTTTCCAGTTGCACGGCAAAGCGCTTGATCGCGGGTGTATCCGCCACCATCCCTGAGCCTGGCATGTAGGGCGTTGGCTGATTGGGTTGGGCGAATACTGTTTGATCATCGCCAAATACCAGCAAGTGCCGTTCAGGCGAGTGCTGGAAGTGATAGTGAATCCCCTGCTCGGCACACAGCCGCTGAATGAACGCCAAGTCGCTTTCAGCAAACTGCACGCAATACTCGCGCTCGGGGTAAACACCGCTCAGGTGAAATTCGAATTGATCGGCAGGGACCCCCTGCTCTACCAGCACCTGCGCAACAATCTGCGGCACTGTTTGATGTTGGAAAATACGCTGGTGACTGCTGTGGGCCAGGTAGGCCAATTGCGGCACGAGCTTGATCTGATAACGCGTCAGGCGCCGCCCGGAGTCGCCCTGCGCCACCCGATAGACCAGGCCGTGGACGCCATGGCCGAGCTCATCGAAACGCAGAAAAACCTGGCGATGCAGCAAACTTTCCAGGTCGAGGTCAGGCTGCTCACTGACCAGTTCAAGGTCAAAACAATACGGCTGGCTGATGGCTTCCGCACCGTGAAACTCAAAGACGTTGAGTTCACTGGGCTCCCCGTCGAGGGTCAGGGTAAAAGCACTTTGATTGGCAGGAGCGAACATCCGGTGTTTCTCTGCGAGGAGTAGGCGGTGGATTCTGCACCACTGTTTTGCACGGCAGAGCGCACGCCCGATAAATCAGCAACTCCCTACACACACGCGCAAAAAAAGGCCCGCCATCCGTAGGACGCGGGCCTTTTTTCAATTCGTAGAGCGCTTAACGCCCGGCGAATTACTTGTTGAGGTTGTAGTCTTTTTCCGCCGCATCAAAGCGCTCGACCATACCGGCGGTCGGGGCGCCCATCTTGCTCACGAAGAAGATCGCGAGGCTGGCGAAGATGAAGCCTGGGATGATTTCGTACAGGCCCAGCAGTTCGAAGTGCTTCCACACGATCACGGTGATCGCGCCGACCAGGATGCCGGCCAGTGCGCCGTTGCGGGTCATGTTTTTCCAGATCACCGAGATCAGTACCACAGGACCAAACGCCGCGCCGAAACCGGCCCAGGCGTAGCTGACCAGGCCAAGGACGCGGTTGTTTGGATTGGCAGCCATGGCGATGGCGATCAGCGCCACCAGCAGCACCATCAGACGGCCGACCCAGACCAGTTCAACCTGGGAGGCGGTCTTGCGCAGGAAGGTTTTGTAGAAGTCTTCGGTCAGGGCGCTGGAGCACACCAGCAGTTGGCAGCTCAGGGTACTCATCACGGCCGCGAGGATGGCCGACAGCAGTACGCCCGCGATCCATGGGTTGAACAGCAGCTTGGCCAGTTCGATGAACACACGTTCGTGGTTCTCGTTGACCGGGCCAGCCACTTCCGGGTGCGCCGAGAAGTAAGCGATACCGAAGAAGCCCACGGCCACAGTGCCGCCCAGGCACAGGATCATCCAGGTCATGGAGATACGGCGTGCGTTGGCAATCGACTTCACCGAATCCGCCGCCATGAAACGCGCGAGGATGTGCGGCTGGCCGAAGTAGCCCAGGCCCCAGCCCATCAACGAAATGATGCCGATGAAGGTGGTGTTTTTCAGCATGTTGAAGTTGTCAGGGTTCTTCGCTTCGATCGCCAGGAAGGTCGTATCGACACCACCGGTGGCCAGCAGCACGATGATCGGCGTGAGGATCAGCGCGAAGATCATCAGCGTGGCTTGTACGGTGTCAGTCCAGCTCACTGCCAGGAAACCACCGACGAAGGTGTAGGCAATTGTCGCCGCAGCGCCGGCCCACAGCGCGGTCTCGTAGGACATGCCGAAGGTGCTTTCGAACAGACGGGCACCGGCCACAATGCCGGAGGCGCAGTAGATGGTGAAGAACACCAGGATGACCACGGCGGAGATGATCCGCAGCAGGCCGCTTTTATCTTCGAAACGGCTGGAGAAGTAATCCGGCAGCGTCAGGGCGTCGCCGTTGTGTTCGGTCTGTACCCGCAGGCGACCGGCCACGAACAGCCAGTTGAGGTAGGCACCGACGATCAGGCCAATGGCGATCCAGCTTTCCGACAGACCGGACATGTAGATTGCGCCCGGCAGGCCCATCAACAACCAGCCGCTCATATCGGAAGCACCGGCGGACAACGCTGTCACCACGCTACCGAGGCTGCGACCGCCAAGGATGTAATCGGAAAGGTTGTTGGTGGAGCGATAGGCCATGAAGCCGATCAGCACCATTGCTGCGATGTAGATCACGAATGTGATCAGAGTTGGATTACTTACGCTCATTTGAGTGACGCCCTGGCTTTGTTTTTATGTAGCGGCGGTCTGTCAGACGGCCACCCACTGGTCAGTGGGTAAACGTAGCTGCATGCCGCGCATTTATGACTGACGTTTCCCCAGGAAAGCCGTCAGCCGATGAACCCCGGTTTACGGATGGTTGCACCTTGGCCGCGAATGCTATTCAACAAAGCAAATAAGGTGCAACCAGTTTCTGGGGAATAAGTTGCACCTGAGTACAAAATCCGCAAAACACCCTGTTTTTGCTCCCTTTCGGAGCAAGAACAGCCGATCTAAGAAGTAAAAGCACCAAGACAAAGCGCATTCTGCTGGCGTCAAAATTAATTCGGATGAAGCGTCGAAAATTTCATGGATAAAAAGGGTTGCACCCGGTTGCACCTCTGCATGCGCAAAGCTAATCTTGCCGCCAGCTAATGCCACTCGGTAGTGGCACCCATGAGGATAAGAAAATGGCGACGACCACCCTTGGGGTCAAACTTGACGACCCGACCCGCGAACGCCTGAAGGCAGCCGCGACCTCCATTGATCGCACGCCGCACTGGCTGATCAAGCAGGCGATTTTCAATTACCTGGAGAAACTGGAGGGTGGTGCAACCCTGACCGAACTCAACGGTTTGAGCAGCAAGGATGCCGATGACGCGGGTGAGGTCCAGGCCGACCATGCGCACCAGTGCTTCCTTGAATTCGCCGAGAGCATCCTGCCGCAGTCCGTACTGCGCGCGTCCATCACTGCCGCTTACCGTCGCCCAGAGCCGGAAGTGGTGCCGATGCTGATCGAGCAGGCGCGTCTGCCGGCTCCAATGGCTGAAGCCACCAACAAGCTCGCCGCCTCGATTGCCGAAAAACTGCGCAATCAGAAAAGTGCTGGCGGTCGTGCCGGCATTGTTCAGGGCCTGCTGCAGGAATTTTCCCTGTCATCCCAGGAAGGCGTGGCCCTGATGTGCCTGGCCGAGGCGCTGCTGCGCATCCCGGACAAGGGCACCCGTGACGCGCTGATCCGCGACAAGATCAGCACCGGCAACTGGCATCCGCACCTGGGCAACAGCCCGTCGCTGTTCGTCAACGCTGCCACCTGGGGTCTGCTGCTGACCGGCAAACTGGTCGCCACCCATAATGAGGCCGGCTTGACCTCGTCCCTGAGCCGCATCATCGGCAAAAGCGGCGAGCCGATGATCCGCAAGGGCGTCGACATGGCCATGCGCCTGATGGGCGAACAGTTCGTCACCGGCGAAACCATCGCCGAAGCCCTGGCCAATGCGAGCAAGTTCGAAGCCAAGGGTTTCCGCTATTCCTACGACATGCTCGGTGAAGCCGCACTGACCGAACACGATGCGCAGAAGTACCTGGCCTCGTATGAGCAAGCCATTCACTCCATCGGCAAAGCCTCACACGGCCGTGGGATTTATGAAGGCCCAGGCATCTCCATCAAGTTGTCGGCATTGCACCCGCGTTACAGCCGTGCGCAATACGAGCGTGTGATGGAAGAGCTGTACCCGCGCCTGCTGTCCCTGACCTTGCTGGCCAAGCAGTACGACATCGGCCTGAACATCGACGCCGAAGAAGCCGACCGCCTTGAGCTGTCGCTGGACCTGCTGGAACGCCTGTGCTTCGAGCCGCAACTGACCGGCTGGAACGGCATCGGTTTCGTGATCCAGGCTTACCAGAAGCGTTGCCCGTATGTGATCGACTACGTCATCGACCTGGCGCGCCGCAGCCGCCATCGCCTGATGATCCGCCTGGTAAAAGGCGCGTACTGGGACAGCGAGATCAAACGCGCCCAAGTCGAAGGCCTGGAAGGCTACCCTGTGTATACCCGTAAGGTGTACACCGACGTTTCCTACATTGCCTGTGCACGCAAGCTGCTGTCGGTGCCGGAAGTCATCTACCCGCAGTTCGCCACGCACAACGCCCACACCCTGTCCGCCATTTACCATATCGCCGGTCAGAACTATTACCCCGGCCAGTACGAGTTCCAATGCCTGCACGGCATGGGTGAGCCGCTGTACGAGCAGGTCGTAGGCAAGGTTTCCGACGGCAAACTGAACCGTCCGTGCCGCGTGTACGCACCGGTCGGCACCCACGAAACGTTACTGGCTTACCTGGTGCGTCGCCTGCTGGAAAACGGCGCCAACACCTCGTTCGTTAACCGCATCGCCGACCAGTCCATCTCCATTCAGGAGCTGGTGGCTGATCCAGTGGCCAGCATCGAGCAAATGGCCACGCAGGAAGGCGGCTTCGGCTTGCCGCACCCGCGTATTCCATTGCCGCGCGACCTGTACGGCAGCGACCGCGCCAACTCGGCCGGTATCGACTTGGCCAACGAACACCGCCTGGCGTCGCTGTCCTGCGCCTTGCTGGCAACCGCACACAACAACTGGAAAGCCGCGCCGATGCTGGGTTGCGCCACCAGTGATCAACCAGCTGCGCCAGTACTGAACCCGTCTGACCTGCGTGATGTGGTTGGTCAGGTTCAAGAAGCTACCGTCGAAGACGTCGACAACGCGATTCAATGCGCCATCAACGCTGGCCCGATCTGGCAGGCCACCCCGCCCGCCGAGCGCGCCGCGATTCTGGAACGTGCCGCCGACCTGATGGAAGGCGAGATCCAACCGCTGATGGGCTTGCTGGCTCGCGAAGCCGGCAAAACCTTCGCCAACGCCATCGCCGAAGTGCGTGAAGCTGTGGACTTCCTGCGTTACTACGCCGTACAGGCCCGTAACGACTTCACCAATGATGCCCACCGTCCGCTGGGCCCAGTGGTCTGCATCAGCCCTTGGAACTTCCCGCTGGCGATTTTCAGTGGTCAAGTCGCAGCCGCATTGGCCGCCGGCAACCCGGTATTGGCCAAACCTGCCGAGCAAACCCCGCTGGTGGCTGCACAAGCCGTGCGCATCCTGCTGGAAGCCGGTATTCCGGAAGGCGTGCTGCAACTGCTGCCGGGCCAGGGCGAAAGCGTGGGTGCCCGCCTGGTCGGTGATGATCGCGTCAAAGGCGTGATGTTCACCGGTTCCACCGAAGTCGCGCGCCTGCTGCAACGCAATGTCGCCGGCCGCCTGGATGCCCAGGGCCGTCCGATCCCGCTGATCGCCGAAACCGGTGGCCAGAACGCGATGATCGTGGATTCTTCGGCACTGACCGAACAAGTGGTCATCGACGTGGTGTCCTCGGCCTTCGACAGCGCCGGCCAGCGTTGCTCGGCCCTGCGGGTACTGTGCCTGCAGGAAGATTCGGCAGACCGCGTCATCGAGATGCTTAAGGGCGCCATGGCTGAATGCCGCCTTGGCAACCCGGAGCGCCTGTCGGTAGACATCGGCCCGGTGATCGACGCCGAAGCCAAGGCCGGCATCGAGAAACACATCCAGGCCATGCGCGACAAAGGCCGCAATGTGTACCAGGTGGCAATTGCCGACGGTGAAGAAATCAAGCGCGGCACCTTCGTGATGCCAACCCTGATCGAACTGGAAAGCTTTGACGAACTGCAACGCGAGATCTTCGGCCCGGTACTGCACGTGGTGCGCTACAAGCGCAAAGAGATCGACCAGCTCATCGGCCAGATCAACGCCTCCGGCTACGGCCTGACCCTGGGCGTGCACACCCGTATCGACGAGACCATCGCCAAGGTGATCGACAACGTCAATGCCGGTAACGTCTACGTGAACCGTAACATCGTGGGTGCCGTGGTCGGCGTGCAACCGTTCGGCGGCGAAGGCTTGTCGGGCACAGGCCCGAAAGCCGGTGGTCCGCTGTACCTGTACCGCTTGCTGTCGACCCGTCCTACCGATGCGATCGAGCAATCCTTCGTACGTGGCGACACGTTGACTGCACCGGATGTGCGTCTGCGCGACGCGATGAGCCAACCGCTGACCGCCCTGAAAACCTGGGCCGACAGCAATTCGTTCAGCGAGCTGAGTGCTCTGTGCAGCCAGTTCGCCGCGCAATCCCAAAGCGGGATCACCCGTCAGTTGGCGGGTCCGACCGGCGAGCGCAACAGCTACGCCATCCTGCCCCGCGAGCACGTACTGTGCCTGGCGGAAGTGGAAGGCGATCTGTTGACTCAACTGGCGGCGGTATTGGCCGTCGGCGGTTCGGCGGTATGGCCGGAAACTGACCTGACCAAGGCCGTGTTCCTACGCTTGCCGAAGGAAATTCAAGCGCAGATCAAGCGCGTGGCGGATTGGACCAAGGACGAGGTGGTGTTTGACGCCGTCCTGCATCACGGTGATTCAGACCAACTGCGTGCGGTGTGCCAGCAAGTGGCGCAGCGCGGTGGGGCGATTGTCGGGGTGCATGGCTTGTCTCAGGGCGAAACATCCATCGCCTTGGAGCGCCTGGTGATCGAACGGGCGTTGAGCGTTAACACCGCTGCAGCGGGCGGTAACGCCAGCCTGATGACCATCGGCTAACTGACGAAACGCGGTAAACATGTGGGAGGGGGCTTGCCCCCGATTGTGGTGGATCAGTCAACTTATCTCTGGCTGACCCATCGCTATCGGGGGCAAGCCCCCTCCCACATTTGATCGCACTTCAAATGATCATCTGTGTTTTGCCACTCCATCACTTAGATCAATCTTGCTGTTCACCCTTAATTCGCGCACTTAGACTCAGGCCAATTCCTCCAAAGGTAAGCCGCCATGTCCGAGATGCTGCTCAGTTCCCGCAATCTGGCTTTCGAGCTGTACGAAGTCCTCGATGCCGAGGGCCTGACCCAGCGCGAGCGGTTTGCCGAGCACAATCGCGAAACCTTCGATGCGGCCATCAGCACCGCGCGCTCCATCGCCGAAAAATATTTCGCGCCGCATAACCGCAAAAACGACGAGAACGAACCGCGCTACGAAGACGGCAAGGCGATCCTGATTCCGGAAGTCAAACCGGCCGTGGATGCGTTCCTGGAAGCCGGCTTCCTCAATGCCGCCCGCAGTTTCGAAGCCGGTGGCATGCAGTTGCCGACCTTGCTGTCCCAGGCCTGCTTTGCGCACTTCCAGTCCGCCAACGCGGCATCCACTTCCTACCCATTCCTGACCATGGGCGCGGCCAACCTGATCGAAAGCTTCGGCACCGAGGAGCAAAAACAGCGCTTCCTGCAACCGATGATCGACGGGCGTTTCTTCGGCACCATGGCCCTGACAGAACCCCACGCGGGCTCATCGCTGTCGGATATTCGTACCCGCGCCGAACCTGCGGCTGACGGCAGCTATCGACTCAAGGGCAACAAGATCTTTATCTCCGGAGGTGACCACCCGCTGTCGGAAAACATCGTGCATATGGTGCTGGCCAAGCTGCCGGATGCGCCGGCCGGGGTGAAGGGCATTTCGCTGTTCATCGTGCCCAAATTCCTGGTTAACGATGACGGCAGTCTCGGTGCACGCAACGACGTGCTGTTGGCCGGGCTGTTTCACAAGATGGGCTGGCGCGGCACCACGTCGACCGCGCTTAACTTCGGCGATAACGGCAACTGCGTCGGCTATTTGGTGGGTAAACCACACCAGGGCTTGAGCTGTATGTTTCAGATGATGAACGAGGCACGCATCGGCGTCGGCATGGGCGCGGTCATGCTCGGTTATGCCGGCTACCTGTATTCCCTGGAATACGCTCGCGAACGCCCGCAAGGTCGTCTGCCCGACAGCAAAGACCCAAGCACCGCGCCGGTCTCGATCATCCAGCACGCGGATATCAAGCGCATGCTGCTGACCCAAAAAGCTTACGTAGAAGGCGCGTTCGACCTGGGCCTGTACGCCGCGCGCCTGTTCGATGACACCACGACGCTGGAAACCGAGAGCGAACGCAAACAGGCCCACGAACTGCTGGACCTGCTCACGCCCATCGTTAAATCCTGGCCGTCGGAGTTTTGCCTCAAGGCCAACGAACTGGCGATCCAGATCCTCGGCGGCCACGGCTACACCCGTGAATACCCGGTGGAGCAGTACTACCGCGACAACCGCCTGAACCCGATCCATGAAGGCACCCATGGCATCCAGTCTCTGGATTTGCTGGGCCGCAAGCTGGCACAGAACGGCGGCGCGGGGCTCAAGCAACTGATCCGCCTGATCGCCGACACGGGCTCGCGGGCGCAGGAATATCCAGGCCTGACGGCATTAAGAGAGCCGCTGGAACACCTGGTCACCCGCCTGCAAAGCGTGACCATCGGCCTGCTGACGGATCTCGCCCACGGCAAGGTCAACAGCAGCCTGGCGAACTCGGCGCTGTACCTGAAGGTATTCGGGCATACGGTAATTGGCTGGCGCTGGCTGGAACAGGCGATTCGCGCCGAAGAAGGGCTGGCCAAGGGCAATGCGGCGGATGCTGCCTTCTATAAAGGCAAGCTCCAGGCCGCCCGTTACTTCCTGACCTGGGAAGTACCGGGCTGCCATCATGAACTGGCGATTCTGGAGGCGCGGGATGATACGTGCCTGGGGATGCAGGATGCGTGGTTCTAAGGCTGGATCGCCTTGGAAATCACCTCGACCGTGGCGCTGACTTGCTCTTGGTAACGGTCGAGTTCCTGCTGATGAGCCTGCTGCAGTTCAATCTGCTCGGCGCACAGGTTCAGCGCCGCCAGCACCAGTAATTTGTCACCGATCAGGGTCGGGTACTTTTTCTTGGTGGTGGCCAGGGAGGCCTTGAGCATGGTCACGGCGTGCATCAGGGTCTTGTCTTCCCCGGCTGGCGCCTTGATCGAGTAATCCTCTCCGAGAATCGAAACGACCTTTATCCCTTCATTCATGCGCCGACAGGCCCTGCGCTCACGCGCTCAACCAACGCCTGGATGCGAGCGGCGGTGGCGCCGTGCTTTTCTTCCTGCTCCATCAGGTTCAGTTGCAGGCTGTCGTTTTCATCCTTGGCGCGGGCCAGTTCCGCCTTGAGGGATTCGTTGCTGCCCAGTAGGTCCTGATTCTGCTGTACCAGGTCGCTGACCAGTTGTTCCAATTGGCTGAGGGATGCTTCTAACATTTTGATTTCTCGGGCATTTTCAAAGGGCGGTGACGATAAAGAAAATTCACCTCGGATGCCAGGGTTATCCCCGGCGCGCAGCCCGTTTTTTAAGGGCCGGGCCGCACTTTCGAGCCTTAGTGACTGCATTTACCCGATCTGGTTCCTGAATCGGCCAAACCCCTCGTCAGATGCGACAAAAACGCACACGCCCCTTTAGACTTTAGTCGTACGACCGATAGAGATGCACACCCCGTCTCACCCCTCGCACGGATCGCGCTTCTCCCCAGGATTCCCGCATGTCGCTTCGTAATATGAATATCGCTCCGAGGGCCTTCCTCGGTTTTGCGTTGATTGGTGCACTCATGCTGTTTCTCGGTGTATTCGCCCTCAACCAGATGAGCAAAATCCGTGCTGCCACCGAAGACATCACCTTGTCCAGCGTGCCAAGCATTCGTGCCCTTGATGAATTCACCCAACTGACCTTGCGCCTGCGAGTGCTGTCGTACCGCTTGCTGACCAACCGCGAGCCGGACGTGCAGCAAAAGACCCTGGAAGCCTTCGAACTGCGTAACCAGCAGATCCGCACAGCCCAGGGCATTTACGAAAAACTGATTGAAGGCAGCGAAGAGCGCGCCACCTACAACGAGTACGTGCGCTTGCTTGGCCAGTACCATCAAATTGAAGAACGCATGAAGAGCCTGTCACGGGCCAACCAGGTGGACGAGCTGCGCAGCCTGCTCAACACCGAGTTGCTGAGCAACTCCGAGCAGGTCAACGCCGTGCTGACGCGCCTGCTGGACCTCAATAACAAGATGGCCCTCGCCACAAATCAGGAGGCCGAAGACCAATACAACTTGGCGTTCAATCTGGTCGTGGGCCTGCTGGTGATCGCCACGGCGCTGACGATGTTGTTCGCCTGGCTGCTGACCCGCAGCATCACCCTGCCGATTTCCCAAGCGCTCGAAGCGGCGGAAGAAGTCGCCGAAGGCAACCTGACCCGGCCGATCAAGGTCGACGGCAACGACGAAGCCGGACGCTTGCTCGCCGCCATGGCCAAGATGCAAGACAAGCTGCGCGACACCCTGCAACGCATCGCCGGCTCCGCCACCCAACTGGCCTCCGCCGCCGAGGAGCTGAATGCCGTCACCGACGAAAGCGCCCGTGGCCTGACCCAGCAGAACAACGAGATCGAGCAAGCCGCCACCGCCGTCAACGAGATGACCAGCGCCGTCGAAGAAGTCGCGCGCAATGCGGTGAGCACCTCCGAGGCCTCGCGCAACGCCACCACCTCAGCCGGTGACGGCCGTGACTTGGTGCAGGAAACTGTCAGCGCCATCGAGCGCATGAGCGGCGATGTACAAGCCACCGCCACCCTGATTGGCGACCTGGCCAATGAGTCGCGTGATATTGGCAAAGTGCTGGACGTGATTCGCGGCCTGGCTGACCAGACCAATCTGCTGGCCCTGAACGCGGCGATTGAAGCCGCGCGTGCCGGCGAAGCAGGGCGTGGTTTCGCGGTGGTTGCCGATGAAGTACGGGCGTTGGCCCATCGCACCCAGCAGTCCACCAGCGAGATCGAGCGGATGATCGGCAGTATCCAGGCCGGCACCGAGCACGCGGTGGATTCGATGCGCAACAGCACCGAGCGCGCTGAGTCGACGCTGAACATCGCCAAAGGTGCCGGGATGTCGCTGGACACCATCAACACGGCGATTGTCGAGATCAACGAGCGCAACCTGGTGATCGCCAGCGCGGCGGAAGAGCAGGCGCAGGTCGCGCGGGAAGTGGACCGCAATCTGGTGAACATTCGTGACCTGTCGGTGCAGTCGGCGACCGGCGCCAGCCAGACCAGTGCGGCCAGCAGTGAGCTGTCGCGCCTGGCGGTGGATTTGAATGGGATGGTGGGGCGGTTTCGCCTCTAAAAATGTGGGAGGGGGCTTGCCCCCGATAGCGGTGGGTCAGTTACAGATAAGCTGACTGACATACCGCCATCGGGGGCAAGCCCCCTCCCACATTCAGATCTGCGCCCGGCGTTAAAAGCTTTTTGACAGCACAGCAATTCAACAGGTTAGAATCCCTGGCACGCAGACTGCATGGTCAGTTTGCGTCCCGTCTTATTTGCTCATGGAGTACTGCCTTTGAATGCGACGACCATCAACAGCCTGTTCTTGATCGGCGCGTTGCTGGTGAGTGCGAGCATTCTGGTGAGTTCTCTTTCGTCGCGCCTGGGCATCCCGATCCTGGTGATCATCCTGGCCGTGGGCATGGTCGCCGGCGTCGATGGCGGCGGCATCATTTTCGATAACTACCCAACCGCCTACCTGGTGGGCAACCTCGCACTGGCCGTAATCCTGCTCGACGGCGGGTTGCGCACGCGGGTGGCGAGTTTCCGAGTGGCGCTATGGCCAGCACTGTCCCTGGCCACGGTGGGGGTGTTGATTACCACCGGCCTCACGGGCATGGCGGCGGCCTGGTTGTTTGACCTCAATATTATTCAAGGCTTGCTGATTGGCGCGATTGTCGGCTCCACAGACGCTGCGGCGGTGTTCTCGCTGCTCGGCGGCAAGGGCCTGAACGAACGGGTCACCGCCACTCTGGAAATCGAATCCGGCAGCAACGACCCAATGGCGGTGTTCCTCACTGTCACCCTGATTGACATGCTTGCCAGCGGTCAGACTGGCCTGCACTGGAGCCTGCTGACTCATCTGGTACGCGAATTCGGCATCGGTGGCATCGTCGGCCTGGGCGGCGGTTGGCTGATGCTGCAGATGGTCAACCGTATCAATCTGGCGACCGGCCTTTATCCGATCCTGGTGATCGCCGGCGGCCTGTTCGTCTTCGCCCTGACCAACGCCTTGCACGGCAGCGGCTTCCTTGCCGTGTACCTGTGCGGCCTGGTAATCGGCAACCGCCCGGTGCGCAGTCGGCATGGCATTTTGCACATGCTCGACGGCATGGCCTGGCTCGCACAAATCGGCATGTTCCTGGTGCTTGGCCTGCTGGTCACGCCCCATGATTTGCTGCCAATCGCTCTGCCGGCCCTGGGCCTGGCGCTGTGGATGATCCTGTTTGCGCGTCCCCTGTCGGTGATCGTCGGCCTGCTGCCGTTCAAAGCGTTCCACGGTCGCGAAAAAGGCTTTATCGCCTGGGTCGGCCTGCGCGGCGCGGTGCCGATCATTCTCGCGGTATTCCCGCTGATGGCCGGACTGCCCCACGCACAGCTGTACTTCAACCTGGCGTTCTTTATCGTGCTGGTCTCGCTGCTGGTGCAGGGCACGAGCCTGCCGTGGGTGGCCAAGTTGCTGAAAGTGACCGTACCGCCGGACCCCGCTCCGATCTCTCGCGCCGCCCTGGAAGTACACGTCACCAGCGAGTGGGAGCTTTTCGTCTACCGCCTGGGCGCCGAAAAATGGTGCATCGGGGCAGCGCTGCGCGAACTGAAAATGCCTGAAGGCACGCGGATTGCTGCGCTGTTCCGGGGCCAGCAACTGCTCCATCCGTCGGGTAGTACGGTGCTGGAAGTCGACGATCTGCTCTGTGTGATCGGCCATGAACACAACCTGCCAGCCCTCGGCAAACTGTTCAGCCAGGCACCACAACGCGGCCTCGATCTGCGCTTCTTCGGCGACTTCGTGCTGGAAGGCGACGCCCAACTGGGCGCGGTTTCGGCCCTTTACGGCCTGAAGCTGGAAGGTATCGACCCGGACATGCCACTGAGCAGCTTCATCAACCAGAAAGTCGGCGGCGCCCCTATCGTCGGCGACCAGGTGGAGTGGAACAACACCATCTGGACCGTCGCGGTCATGGACGGGAACAAGATCGGCAAAGTGGGCGTCAGATTCCCCGAAGGAAGTCGCCCGGGCCCCGGACTCTTCCTCTAAACTGCGGAGCGACAGCACGCTCCCGATTCTTCACCTTGCAAGACCGGTCTCTATGCCAACCCTGCGCACTTTTCTCGCCACTGCCCTGCTGGGCCTGACCCTTTGTGTCGGCAGCGTCTACGCCGTCGAGCCGCCCAGCGCCGACGCCATTCAGCAAACCCTGGACAAGCTGCCTGATCGCAAACTGCCCGACGCCGACATGAAGGCGCTGCAGTCGATCCTGCAACAGACCCTGACCTACCTGGGCAACCAGCAGGATTATGAGCAGCGCCTCACTGACCTCAAGCGCCAGCTGGAAGACGCGCCGCGCCAGACCAGCGAAAACCAGCGCGAGCTGACCCGGCTCAAGGCCACCAAAATCATCCCGGTGGCCCAACGCTATGCCACGCTGCCCGTGCCACAGCTTGAGCAATTGCTGGTGCAACGCACCACCCAGCAAGGCGACCTGCAAAAAGACCTGGCCGAAGCCAACAGCCTGACCATCGCTGCCCAAACACGCCCCGAACGCGCGCAGACCGAAATCAGCAGCAGCCAGACGCGCATCCAGCAGATCAACGCGACCCTCAAGGCCGGTAAAGACAATGGCAAAGCCCTCAGCGGCGACCAGCGCAACCAACTGAATGCCGAACTCGCTGCGCTCAATGCCCTGATCCCCCTGCGCCGCCAGGAACTGGCCGGCAACAGCCAACTGCAAGACCTGGGCAACAGCCAGCACGACCTCGTGGTGGAAAAGACCGCGCGCCTGGAACAAGAAATCCAGGACCTGCAAACCCTGATCAACCAGAAACGCCTGGCCCAGTCCCAGCAGACGGTGACCCAACAGTCCATCGAAGCGCAGAAAGCCGGCGGCAGTAGCATCCTGGCCAAGGAAAGCGCAGACAATCTCAAGCTGTCCGACTACCTGCTCAAAAGCACCGACCGCCTCAACGACCTGACCCAGAAGAACCTGCAGACCAAGCAGCAACTGGACACCGTGACCCAGAGCGACTCGGCCCTGGACGAGCAGATCAACGTGCTCAAGGGCAGCCTGCTGCTGTCGAAGATTCTGTATAAGCAAAAACAAGCGCTGCCACGCCTGACGGTGGACCGCGACCTGGCGGACGACATCGCCAACATTCGCCTGTACCAGTTTGAGGTCAACCAACAGCGTGAGCTGATCAGTTCCCCCAGCACCTATGTGGACAATCTGCTGGCCAACCAGCCACCGGATGACATCACCCCGCAACTGCGCCGAACCCTGCTGGAGCTTGCGATTACCCGCAGCGACCTGCTGGAGCGTCTGAGTCGTGAGTTGAGCGCGCTGCTCAATGAGTCCATCACCCTGCAACTGAACCAGAAACAACTGCTCAGCACCGCGACCACCCTGCGCGCAACGCTGGATGAACAGATGTTCTGGATCCCCAGTAACAAGCCGCTGGACACCGAGTGGCTGGAAACCGTGCCGGCGCACTTGAGCAAGCAAGTCACCACCCTGCCCTGGGCCTCCAGCGTCAGTGAGTTGTACGACGGCCTGACCCAGCGCCCGCTGCTGTTCCTGCCATTGCTGCTATTGATTGGCGCACTGCTGTGGCGACGCAAGGCCCTGTACCAACGCCTGAACAAGGTCCATCTGGACATCGGGCACTTCAAGCGCGACAGCCAGTGGCACACGCCGCAAGCCATCTTGATCAATATCCTGCTGGCCATGCCCGTATCGCTGGGACTGGCGCTGTGCGGCTACGCGCTGCAGATCGACGCCCGTGGGCAAAACGCCAATCTGGGTTCAGCCCTGCTGCAACTGGCCCAGGCGTGGCTGGTGTTCTACACCGCCTACCGCATCCTGGCGCCGGGCGGCGTGGCGGAACTGCACTTCCGCTGGGAAAAACCCCAGGTCGAATTCCTCCAGGGTTGGGTGCGCAAACTCGGGCTGGTGGTATTGGCTCTGGTGGCCGTGGTGGCGATTGCCGAGCATCAACCGGCGGCATTGGCCGACGACGTGCTGGGCATCGCCGTGGTCCTGACCTGCTACGCCCTGATGGCCTGGCTGCTCGGGCGCCTGCTGCTGCACAGCCCGACCCACGAAAAAGCCTCGCTGTTCCGCAAATCCGTGGGCCTGGTATTCACCGCGCTGCCGATCGCCCTGTTTATTGCCGTGTGCTTTGGCTACTACTACACCGCCCTCAAGCTCAGCGACCGACTGATCAACACCTTGTACCTGTTGATGTTTTGGCTGGTCATCGAAGCCACCTTCGTCCGCGGCCTAGGCGTTGCCGCCCGGCGCCTGGCTTATTCCCGCGCCTTGGCCAAACGCCAGGCCGCCAAGGAAGCAGGTGACGGCGAAGCGGTAATCGAAGAGCCGACCCTGGACATCGAGCAGGTCAACGAACAGTCCATGCGCCTGATTCGCCTGGCCCTGCTGGGCGGCTTTATCGCCGCGTTGTACTGGGTGTGGTCGGACCTGATCTCGGTGTTTTCGTACCTGGATAACGTCACGCTGTACGAATACACCAGCGGCACCGGTGCCAATATCAGCATGGTGCCCATCAGCATCGGCGACTTGCTCGGCGCGCTGATCATCATCGGTATCACCTTCGCCCTGGCGCGCAACCTGCCCGGTCTGCTGGAGGTGTTGGTGCTGTCCAAACTGGATCTGGCCCAGGGCAGCGCCTACGCCACCACCACGCTGCTGTCCTATGTGATTGCCGGCGTCGGCTTCGTGTCCACCCTGTCTACCCTCGGCGTGAGCTGGGACAAGCTGCAGTGGCTGGTCGCCGCGCTGTCGGTGGGCTTGGGCTTCGGCATGCAGGAGATCTTCGCCAACTTTATCTCCGGCATCATGATCCTGTTCGAACGCCCGGTGCGTATCGGCGACACCATCACCATCGGCAACCTGTCGGGCACGGTGAGCAAAATCCGCATCCGCGCCACCACCATCACCGACTTCGACCGCAAGGACATCATTGTCCCGAACAAGACGTTCATTACCGGGCAACTGATTAACTGGTCGCTGACCGACACCATCACCCGCGTCACTCTGAAACTGGGCGTGGACTACGGCTCCGATCTGGACCTGGTGAAGGAATTGCTGCTCAAGGCCGCGAGGGAAAATCCACGGGTGCTGAAGGAACCGGAACCTCACGTGTACTTCCTCAACTTCGGCGAAAGCACCCTCGACCACGAGCTGCGTATGCACGTGCGCGACCTGGGTGACCGCAACCCGGTACTCGACGAGGTCAACCGCTACATCAACCGTGAGTTCAAGAAGCAGCACATCAACATCTCGTTCCGGCAGATGGAGGTGTACCTCAAGAACATGCATGGCCAGGAGTACAAACTGGTGCCGGTCGAGGATGATCGCAAGACCATCGCCGGGCCCGCCACCGAACAGGACGCCCCCGAGCCGCCGCCCGGCAAAGTCGACGATGCGCCGGAACCGCCGCCCAGCAAACTCGACTAAAGCGTCTATCCCCAGCAGAATGCTCGGACATTCTGCTGGAGATGGCCGGTGAAAGCCCTCGACGAACTGACCTTCGACAACCGCTTCGCACGCCTGGGCGACGCGTTCTCAACCCACGTTTTGCCCGAACCCCTCGACGAGCCTCGCCTTGTCGTGGCGAGCAACGCCGCCATGGCCCTGCTCGACCTCGACCCGGCGGTGGCCGAAACGCCGGTATTCGCCGAACTGTTCAGCGGCCACAAGCTGTGGGCCGAAGCAGAACCGCGCGCGATGATCTACTCCGGGCACCAGTTCGGCGGCTATACCCCTCAGCTGGGCGACGGCCGTGGGTTGTTGCTGGGCGAGGTGTACAACGAGGCCGGCGAACATTGGGACCTGCACCTCAAGGGTGCCGGGATGACGCCTTACTCGCGGATGGGCGATGGCCGCGCGGTCTTACGCTCCTCGATTCGTGAATTCCTCGCCAGCGAAGCACTTCACGCGCTGGGCATTCCCAGCAGCCGCGCGCTGTGTGTAATCGGCTCCAGCACGCCGGTATGGCGGGAAAAACAGGAGCGGGGTGCCATGGTGTTGCGCCTCGCGCCCAGCCATATCCGCTTCGGGCATTTCGAATACTTCTACTACACCAAGAAGCCCGAGCAGCAAGCCGAACTGGCCGAGCACGTGCTGAACCTGCACTACCCCGAGTGCCGCGAACAGCCCGAGCCGTACCTGGCGATGTTCCGCGAAATCGTCGAACGCAACGCCGAGATGATCGCCAAATGGCAGGCCTATGGTTTCTGCCACGGGGTGATGAACACCGACAACATGTCGATCCTCGGCATCACCTTCGACTTCGGGCCGTTCGCGTTTCTTGATGACTTTGACGCGCACTTCATCTGCAACCATTCGGACCATGAAGGGCGCTACTCCTTCAGCAATCAGGTGCCGATTGGACAGTGGAACCTCAGTGCGCTGGCCCAGGCGCTCACGCCGTTTATCAGCGTCGATGCCTTGAAGGAGGCCCTCGGCCTGTACCTGCCGCTGTACCAGGCGCACTACCTGGACCTGATGCGTCGCCGACTCGGGCTCACCACCGCCGAAGACGACGACCAGCAACTGGTGGAGCGCCTGCTGAAATTGATGCAGAACAGCGGTGTGGATTACACGCTGTTCTTCCGTCGCCTTGGGGATGAGTCAGCGGCGCTGGCCGTAGCGCGGTTGCGCGATGATTTTGTCGACATGGCCGGGTTCGATGCCTGGGCCGAGCAGTACAAGGAACGTGTCGCACGAGACGCAGACTCCAGCGAGGAGCAGCGCCGCGAGCGGATGCACGCCGTGAATCCGCTGTACATCCTGCGCAACTACCTCGCCCAGAACGCCATCACCGCAGCCGAGTCGGGCGACTACAGCGAAGTTCGGCGATTGCATGAGGTGCTTTCCAGGCCGTTCGAGGAGCAAGCGGGGATGGAGCAGTACGCGCAGCGCCCGCCGGATTGGGGAAAGCATTTGGAGATCAGTTGTTCGTCGTGACCACGAGAGCAATGAGCACCCTTTCTACAATCATGTGTTTCGCTTGATAACTATCATTGCTGGCTCCAAATAGAGCCTATTGGCCATTTCCAGGAGCCCTCAATGTCCGAACCTCTCGTCATACCCTGCCCTCATTGCAACGGCCTCAACCGCATCCCCGGCGAACGCCTGGCAGATGCGCCCAAATGCGGGCGTTGCAAACAGCCCGTTTTGTTGAATAAGCCTTTTGAGCTGAAACAAGGCGATTACGCCAGCCAGATCAAAGGCGACCTGCCGCTTCTGGTGGACGTTTGGGCCGACTGGTGCGGACCGTGCAAGTCGTTCGCACCAGTGTTTGAACAGGCTGCCGGACAGTTGGAGGGCAAGTGCCGGTTGGCCAAGCTGGACAGCGAGGCCAATCAACAGTTGTCGGCGCAGTTGGGGATTCGGTCGATTCCGAGCCTGATTCTGTTCAAGAATGGTCGCGAAGTGGCGCGTCAGAGTGGAGCGTTTCCGTTGCCGCAGTTGATGAGTTGGTTGCGTAGCCAGGGGGTGTAACCGAACCTCAAGGACAATGCTGGGCAGTGTGGGAGGGGGCTTGCTCCCGATGCGGTGGGTCAGCTCCAGATGAGCTAGCTGGCATACCGCTATCGAGGGCAAGCCCCCTCCCACTGGTCAGGCGTTTTCCAGCAAGTTATGCAATTCCACGAACTGTTGGGTCAGCTTGTGCCGTGGATCGAGGTGGATCAGCGGCTTGTTCTCCTGATGGGACTCGCGCATGCGCACCGAACTGGCCAGGTACACCGGAAGCACTGGCAACCCTTCGTTGATCAACTCCTCCAGCATCTGCTGCGGCAGACTCGCTCGGGCCTGGAACTGGTTGACCACGATACCTTCGACTTCGAGGCCTTCGTTGTGGTCTTCCTTCAATTCTTCGATTTCGGCCAGCAGGCCATACAGGGCCTGCCGCGAGAAGCTGTCGCAATCGAAGGGGATCAGCACACGATCAGCAGCAATCAGCGCCGAAACCGCATAAAAGTTCAGGGCTGGCGGTGTATCCAGGTAAATCCGGTCGTAATCTTCGCTCAGCTCATCCAGCAGCTTTCGCAGCTTGTTGATCTTGTGCTTGGCTTCAAGCTTGGGCTGCAAGTCCGCGAGTTCGGCCGTCGCGGTGATGACGTGCAGGTTATCGAAGGGCGTTTCGTAGATATCGACCTTGTTCTTCTTCGAAAACGGCCCGGAAGACAGGGTTTGCTTGAAAAAGTCCGCGATCCCCATGGGAATGTCGTCGCCGGTCAGCCCGGTGAGGTACTGGGTTGAGTTGGCTTGTGCATCGAGGTCCACCAACAGGGTTCGATAGCCTTCGCTGGCACTGACGGCCGCCAGGTTGCAGGCGATGCTGGACTTGCCAACGCCGCCTTTCTGATTGAACACCACACGCCGCATGGAAAAACCTCCGTGTATCAATGAATGTCCGAGTGTAGAGGGCAAAAGCGCCTGTTAGCTACCTCGTTCATCCATCCATTGCCGCACTCTAGACAGGTCGTCGCACCTCACACACAAAAGAATAGGAACGGTCCGACAATCCAACTCAGCCATCGATAAAGGACAATCTGTAAATCCTTACCAACAAATTGTATTCAGCCGTGAACAAATCTTTACCAAAGTTTGCTAGAACCCCGCGGCACCGGGATAATGCGCGCCATTCGGCTATTGCTCCCTGTCCCGGTATTCGGGGCCAAAAGCCGCACATGGAAGCCCGCAGGGGCGGGATAACTTCTCAGTGATCAACTTCAACATTGCCCAATGGCGTGCCTGGGCCCCAGGGCTGGAAAGTGCGGACGAATGGCGCGCATGGTGCCAGGCGCCGGTGCTGCTGCCCGCCAGCGATGCCTCGCCCGACGTATCCTTCTTGCCCGCCATGCAGCGCCGCCGCCTGAGCCGGCTGGCGCGCATGGCCTTCAGCGTGGGCTGGCCCCTTGCAGAAGGCCTGCAAGACCTTCCGCTGGTGTTTATTTCCCGGCACGGCGAAACGCCACGCACTCTAGACATCCTCAGCGACCTGGCCAACGAGCAGCCGCTGTCCCCGACCCAGTTCAGCCTGTCTGTGCATAACGCAGTGATTGGCCTCTGGTCGATTCTGCGAAATGAAACCAGTGAAATGACCGCCCTCGCCGCCGCCGGCGATGGCCTGGAGCACGGCATGCTCGAAGCCGCCGCGCTGCTCAATGAAGGCGCCCCGGCGGTATTGCTGGTGATCACCGAAGAACAGCCGCCCGAGGCCTACGCCAGCTGGATCGTTGACGTGCCCTTCCCCTACGCCCTCGGCCTGTTGCTCACACCAGGCGACGAGTGGCAACTGGAACTCACACCCGGCACTGTCCAAGCCAATCAAACCCAGTGGCCCCACGCCCTGAACCTGCTGCGCACCCTGCTCACCGAACAGGGCGCCTGCCAACATGCCTGGAAGAACCGTGTATGGAACTGGCAACGCAAGCTCTGACTGACAAGCCACGGGACGCCTACTACTGGCGCCTGTTTGCCACCGCCACCAGCTTCTTCCTGTTTGGTGTCGGCGGGCTGTGCCTGCGTTTGCTGGTGTTTCCGGTGCTCAGTTGCCTGCCGGGCAGTGCCGACAAGCACCAGCGCCGTGCCCGTCACACCATCAGCAAGCTGTTCTGGTTCTTTATCCGCATGATGCATCGCGCTGGCGTGCTGACCTACAGCGTCGAAGGCGCCGAGAAACTCGGCCGCCCCGGCCAGATGATCGTTGCCAACCACCCGTCGCTGATCGATGTGGTGTTTCTGATCGGCCTGATGCGCCAGACCAACTGCGTGGTCAAGCAAAGCCTGTGGCAGAACCCGTTCACCCGGGGGCCGATACGCGATGCGGGCTATATCAGCAATGACGGCAGCGCGGAGATGCTCGATGCCGCCGCCGACGCCCTGCGCGAAGGCCAGACGCTGATCATCTTTCCTGAAGGCACTCGTACCACACCCGGCGCGGCGCCCGCCTTTCATCGCGGCGCCGCCGCCATTGCGCTGCGGGGTGCGACAATCATCACCCCCGTGGTGATCAAGGTCAGCCCCACGACCCTGACCAAGGCCGAACCCTGGTATCGCATCCCCAAATGCCGCGTGCACTTCAGTTTGCGGGTGGGTGCCGATATAGAACCACAAGCGTTTGCCGCACTTGGGCCTGCGCCCCAGGCTTCACGCAAGCTCAACGATTACCTGCATGACTATTTCATTAAGGAGCTCGCCGAAGATGAGCGACCAACACCGCCTTGAGCACGACATAAAGACACTGATCATCGAGGCCCTGGGCCTGGAAGACATCAGCGTCGACGACATCGGTAGCGAACAAACCCTGTTCGGCGAAGGCCTGGGCCTGGATTCAGTCGACGCCCTGGAATTGGGCCTGGCGATTCAGAAAAAGTACGGCATCAAGATTGATGCCGACGCCAAGGACACCCGCAATCACTTCACCAACGTGGCCAGCCTTGCGGCGTTCGTCACGGCCAGACAGGCAGCTTGAGACCGGACCATGCAAACTCGTGACGATATTTTCAACACCCTGCGCGATGCCTTGGTGGAACTGTTTGAACTCCCCCCAGAGCGCGTCACCCTCGACGCCAACCTGTATCAGGACCTGGAAATCGACAGCATCGATGCCGTGGATCTGATCGACCATATCAAGCGCCAGACCGGCAAGAAGATTGCCGCCGAAGAGTTCAAGGCCGTGCGCACAGTGAACGACGTGGTAGAGGCGGTGTACCGTCTGGTCCAACCCGCCGCATGAGCCGGCTGATCGGCCTTGGCCTGTTGTTGGCGGGGCTGCTGTACCCCTTTGCGGTGTATTACGGCACTGAGCATTTTGCGCCGTGGCAATTCGGGCTGCTGCTGGGCAGCCTCTGGCTGTTGCGCGCGTTCATCGGCGCACCACGTCCCGGCAGTCGCTGGATGGCGTTGGCGATGATCGTGTTTTGCCTGTTACTGGCTTGGTTCGACAGCCCGCACTTGCTGCGCTGGTACCCGAGCCTGGTCAGTGCCTTCATGCTCGCGCTGTTTGGCCTGAGCCTGAAATACGGCCCGCCGATGGTGGAGCGCCTGGCACGCATGACCGACCCGGAGTTACCGCCCAACGCGATTGTGTATACCCGCCAGGTCACCGTGGTGTGGAGCGTGTTTTTTCTGTGTAATGGCCTGCTCGCTGCCGCCCTAACCTTGTGGGCGCCACTGAGCTGGTGGACGTTGTACAACGGCCTGATCGCCTACGGATTGATGGGGCTGTTGTTTGCCGTGGAATGGCTTGTACGACAAAGGGTTCGAGGCCGCATATGAATGGGTTGAAACTTGAGCACTTGCTGCTTGAGCCGCTGCAACAGCGTTTGGTGACCACCGAACCTGCAATGAATCACGCCCAGCTGTGGGAACAATCACTCGGCCTGGCCGCGGGACTGCAAGCGCGCGGTATTCGGCGTCTGGCGGTGCACCTGGAAGATGCCGGCGTGCTGGCGATCGCCCTGCTGGGCGCCTGGCGCGCAGGGGTCAGCGTACTGCTTCCCGCCGATCTGCAGCCCCAGACCCGCCAACGCTGGGCCGATGCCGTCGACGCCTGGCTGGTCGAACCCGCCGATCTCGACGCGCTGTACCAGGCGCCGTTGCCTGCTGCCGCGCTCGACCTGGACACGTGCAAACTGAGCCTGTGCACCTCCGGCTCCAGCGGCGAGCCCAAGCGTATCGACAAAACCCTGCGCCAATTAGCCAACGAGGTTCAAGCGCTGGAAGCATTGTGGGGTGCGGACCTTAAAGACGCCTGCATCATCGGCAGCGTCGCCACCCAGCACATTTACGGGTTGCTGTTCCGGGTGCTGTGGCCGTTGTGCGCCGGTCGTACCTTTGTGCGCAAGCAACTGGCCTTTCCCGAAGACTTGCAACGCGCCAGCCGCGAACACCCTCAATTTGCCTGGGTGGCCAGCCCGGCACTGCTCAAACGCATGGGCGACAACCTCGACTGGCCCGCGCTGAGCCAGGTGTCGCGAGTGTTCTCTTCCGGCGGCGCCTTGCCCGTCGAAGCCGCCGCCAGTCTTTACGAGCGTTTGCACCAATGGCCGACGGAAATTCTCGGCAGCTCGGAAACCGGCGGCATCGCCTGGCGCCAGGGCGCGCAACCCTGGCAGCCGTTTGCCGATGTGCAACTGAGCCAGGACGCCGACGGCGCTCTGCGCATCGCCTCGCCTTACCTGCCAGCAGGGCATATTGAACAAACCGCTGACGCTGCACATATCCATGCCGATGGTCGCTTCGAGCTGCTGGGTCGCCTGGACCGCATCGTCAAGCTGGAAGAAAAACGCATCTCCCTGCCGATGCTGGAACAAGCGCTGATGGCCCACCCATGGGTCGCGGAAACGCGCCTGGGCGTGGTGCAAGAAAACCGCGCGTCACTCGGTGCCCTAGTGGTATTGAGCGCTGAAGGCCTACACGCCCTGCGCAACCAAGGCCGCCGCAGCCTCACTCAAACCCTGCGCCAGCATCTGAGCCAGCATTGCGAAGCCCTGGCCCTGCCCCGTCGCTGGCGCCTGCTGCGACAGTTGCCGTTGAACGCCCAGGGAAAACTGCCCCAGGCCGATGTGGCCGCGCTGCTGCTGGCGCCACGGCCAAAGGCGCCGGAGGTGTTGGGGCAGATCGAAGCCGATGGCGAATGGACCGTGCAACTGAGTGTGCCGCCGGACCTGGCCTACTTCAGCGGGCACTTCCCGGTCACCCCCGTGCTGCCGGGCGTGGTGCAAGTAGAATGGGCGTTCAACCTGGGCCAACACCTGCTCGACCTGCCCGCGACCTTTGCCGGGATGGAAGTGCTCAAGTTCCAGCAACTGATACGCCCCGGCGATCGTATCGAATTGCACCTGCGCTTCGACCAGGAGCGCGGCAAGCTGTATTTCGCCTACCGCAACGGCGTCGCGGCCTGCTCCAGTGGGCGGATTCTGCTGGAGACTGTCGATGCATAACCCCTGCGCCCTAATCCCGGTCTACAACCACGAAGCCGCCGTGCCCGCCGTGGTCCAAAGCCTGTTGAACAGCGGCCTGCCCTGCCTGTTGGTCGACGACGGCAGCAGCCCGGCGTGCGCGGCGGTGTTGGCGCAATTGGCGACCCTCAATAACGTGACTCTGCTGACCCTGCCACACAACCAAGGCAAGGGCGGCGCGGTCATGGCGGGTTTCCGCGAAGCTGCACGCCTTGGCTATTCCCACGCCCTGCAAGTGGACGCCGACGGTCAGCATGATTTGCGCGAAGTCGAAACGTTTGTCGATACCTCGCGCAGGCACCCCGACGCTATTATCTGCGGCTACCCCGAATACGATGAAAGCGTGCCCAAAGGCCGCTTGTACGCGCGCTACCTGACCCACGTGTGGGTGTGGATCAACACGCTGTCGCTGCAGATCCGCGACTCGATGTGCGGCTTTCGCGTCTACCCGCTGACACCGGTGCTGGCGCTGATGGACTCGGCCTACATTGGCACGCGCATGGACTTCGACTCGGACATCCTGGTGCGCCTGGCATGGCGTAATCAGCCGATGCGCTGGCTGCCGACGAAAGTGCATTACCCCACCGACGGCCTGTCGCACTTTCGCCTGTTCCACGACAACGTGCGTATCAGCGCCATGCATACGCGGCTGTTTTTCGGCATGTTGGTGCGCGCGCCGATGATCCTGTGGCGACGGTGGAAGGCATGAGCGACAACACGCAACACTGGGCCGACCGCGAAGAACGCGGCAGCTACTGGCTGATGAAATTCACCGCCTTCGCGGCCAAAATCCTCGGCCGACGCCTGCTGAGCCCGGTGCTGTACGGCATCGTGCTGTACTTTTTCCTGTTCGGCCGAAGCGCGCGCCAGAGCGCCTGGCAATACCAGCAGCGCCTGGCCGAATGGAGCGGGCGCGATGAGTTACGCCCCAGCCACCGCAAAGTATTCGGCCAGTTCATGGCCTTTGCCGATTCCCTGCTCGACAAACTCGACGTGTGGAACGGCAAGCTGCGCCTGGAACAAATCGAAATCAACGACCCGGCGAAACTACGCGGGCAACTGCGCGGCGAGCGCGGCCAGATGCTGGTCGGCGCACATTTGGGCAACCTGGAAGTGTGCCGCGCGCTGGCGGAAATCGGCGAAAAGGTCACCATGAACGTGCTGGTGCACACCAAGCACGCCGAACAATTCAACCGCCTGTTGGGCGAAGCCGGGGCGAGTCATCTGCGCCTGATCCAGGTCAGCGAGCTGGACCCGGCGACGATGTTGCTGCTGAGCCAGCGCCTGGACGAGGGAGAGTGGCTGGCGATTGCGGGTGACCGCGTGCCGCTGCACGGCGGGCGCACGGTGCGCGTGGATTTCCTCGGCCATGACGCCGCATTCCCCCAAGGCCCGTGGCTGCTGGCCGGCCTGCTCAAATGCCCGGTCAACCTGCTGATGTGCCTCAAGCACACTGGGCGTTATCGCCTGACTATCGAACCGTTCACACCCTTGATCGAATGGAAGCGCAGCACCCGCGAGCAGGTCATCGCTCAGTGGACCTCACGCTACGCCGCACGCCTGGGCCAGTTCTGCCTGGAAGCGCCCCAACAATGGTTCAACTTTTACCCTTTCTGGAAGACCGATGACGACGCATCTTGAGCCGGTAACCTTTGGCGAACGCCCCCTGCGCATCGAAGACGTGCTGGCCCTGGCCAACCGTCAGGCGCCCACCCAGTTGCAGGGCGACGCCGCGTATCGCCAGCGCATCGCCAAAGGCGCGCAGTTCCTCGACTCGCTGCTGGACAAAGAAGGCGTGATCTACGGCGTGACCACCGGCTACGGCGACTCGTGCGTGGTCGCAGTGCCGTTGCAACACGTCGAGGCCCTGCCCCGTCACCTGTACACCTTCCACGGTTGCGGCCTGGGTAAATTGCTCGATGCACAAGCCACCCGTGCCGTGCTGGCCGCGCGGTTGCAGTCGTTGTGCCACGGCGTTTCAGGCGTGCGCGTGGAGTTGCTGGAGCGCCTGCACGCGTTCCTCGAACACGACGTGCTGCCGTTGATCCCGGAAGAAGGTTCGGTGGGTGCCAGCGGTGATCTGACGCCGCTGTCCTACGTGGCCGCGACCCTGTCCGGCGAGCGCGAGGTGATGTTCCGTGGCGAACGTCGCCAGGCCGCCGACGTGCACCGCGAGTTGGGTTGGGACCCGCTGGTTTTACGTCCGAAAGAAGCCCTGGCCCTGATGAACGGCACCGCCGTGATGACCGGCCTCGCCTGCCTCGCCTTCGCCCGCGCCGACTACCTGCTGCAACTCGCCACACGCATCACCGCGCTCAACGTGGTCGCGCTGCAAGGCAACCCGGAACACTTCGACGAGCGCCTGTTCGCCGCCAAGCCGCACCCTGGGCAGATGCAAGTCGCCGCCTGGCTGCGCAAGGACCTGGCGATCGACGCGCCGACCGCGCCGCTGCACCGCCTGCAGGATCGCTACTCGCTGCGCTGCGCGCCCCACGTCCTCGGCGTGCTGGCGGACAGCCTGAACTGGCTGCGTTCGTTTATCGAGATCGAGCTGAACAGCGCTAACGACAACCCGATCATCGACGCCGAAGAAGAACGCGTGCTGCACGGTGGGCACTTCTACGGCGGTCATATCGCCTTTGCCATGGACAGCCTCAAGACCCTGGTGGCCAACGTAGCTGACCTGCTCGATCGCCAACTCGCGTTGCTGGTTGACGTGCGTTACAACCACGGCCTGCCGAGCAACCTGTCTGGCGCGCCAGCCGACCGCGCGATGATCAACCATGGCTTCAAGGCCGTGCAGATCGGCACCAGCGCCTGGACCGCCGAAGCGCTGAAAAACACCATGCCGGCCAGCGTGTTCTCGCGCTCCACCGAGTGCCACAACCAGGACAAAGTGAGCATGGGCACCATCGCCGCCCGCGATGCAATTCGCGTGTTGGAGCTGACCGAACAGGTTGCCGCCGCCACCTTGCTCGCCGCCAACCAAGGTGTGTGGCTGCGCGCCCAGGCCGAGGATGCGCGGGCGCTGCCACCGGCGTTGGCCGCCATGCATGAGGAACTGGCCAAGGACTTCCCGCCGGTGATCGAAGACCGCGCCCTGGAAGGCGAACTGCGCCTGTGCCTGCAACGCATCGCCGAGCAACACTGGAGGCTGCATGCGTAGCCCCGGCGTACTGCACTGCGACACCGAAATCCTCGTGCCATTTTTCGATGTCGACACCATGAACGTGGTGTGGCACGGGCACTACGTGAAGTATCTGGAAGTGGCGCGCTGCGCGCTGCTGGACAAGATCGGCCACAACTACACAGCGATGCTCGAAGCCGGCTATGCCTGGCCGGTCATCGACATGCAACTGCGCTACGTGCGCGGCGCGGTGTTCGGCCAGACGATCAACGTGCGCGCCAGCCTGGTGGAATGGGAGAACCGCTTGAAGGTCAATTACCTGATTACGGACCTGGCCAGCGGCGAGCGTTTGACCCGCGCCAGTACCGTGCAAGTGGCGGTGGAGATGGCCAGCCGCGAGATGCAGTTGGCCTCACCCAAAGTGTTCACAGATGCGGTCGAGAGGGCCCTGGCATGAGAGCGATCATCCTGTTTGTGGGCCTGCTGCTGAGCGTCAGCGCCCACGCCTTCGACCTGCAACAACTCAGCGATCAGTTGGCAAAACCTTCCGTGATCCACGGCAGCTTCACCCAGGAAAAACACCTGCGCGCCCTGCCACAGCCCTTGGTCAGCAAGGGTACTTTCGTCCTCGCCAAAGACCACGGCCTGCTATGGCTGCTCAAAACCCCATTGCAACAGGACTACCGCATCAGCGCCCAAGGCATCGCCCGGCGTGAAGCCAATGGCTGGCAGACACTGCCAAACAAGAGCGCCGGTGCCGAGCAGAACCGGTTGTTCCTCGCCGTACTCCAGGGCGACAGCAGCGGCTTGCAGCGGGATTTCGAGCTGCAACTGCAAGGCGAGGCTACGCAATGGAAGCTGACGCTGATCCCTCGCTCGCTGCTGCTGAAACAAGTGTTCACCCAGATCAATATCGACGGCGGCGCGCTGGTGCAAAAAATCGAACTGCTGGAAACCCAAGGCGACAGCACCGTACTGCGCATGCAGGACAGTACCGCCGAACAACCGTTGAGCGACGCGGAGCAACACGACTTTGCCCAGTGAGCGCCTGTTGCCGCGCCTGTTCCTGATCCTACTGGTGGCGGTGCTGGCCCTGGCCGGCTGGCAGTGGCGCCACGGTGCGCCGCTGTCGGCCAACCTGATGGAACTGGTGCCGGGCAGCACGCCGAACGCCTTGGAACTGCAAGCCGAGCAGCGCATGCAGGAACCGCTGAACCGCGAGATGCTGGTACTGGTGGGGCATGCCGACCGCCAGCAAGCGGTGGCTGTGGCGCAACAGTTGGGCGAGCGCTGGCAGGACAGCGGTCTGTTTGAAAAGGTGCAGTGGAACCTGCAAGCCGACTTGCCGGCACTGCGCGAGCAATTGCTGCGCGGCCGTTTGGCGATGCTCTCGACCAAGGACCGCGAGCAACTGATTGAACACCCCGACGCCTTTATCCAGCAGCGCGTGCAGGCGCTGTTCGACCCGTTCACCGGCTTCAGCCTGGTGCCGAGCCAGGATGACTGGCTGGGCCTGACCGGACGCATCCAGAACAGCCAGCCGCAACGCGGCTCGGTGCAGTTGGATATCGGCAGCGGCGCGTTGATCGCCGATGCCGACGGCAAAAGTTGGGTGTTGCTGCGCGCGCGCACCACCGGCAATGCCTTTGATATGAAACTGCCGCTGCAAGTAGCGGACTTGCTGCAGGCCAGCCGTGAACAGGCCGGCCAGCAAGGCGCGCAACTGCTGGCGGCCAGTGGTTTGTTATACGCCGCCAATGGTCAGCAGCAGGCCACACGGGAAATCACCTGGGTCGGTGGCGGCGCGACCGTGGGCATCCTGCTGTTGCTGTTGCTGGCGTTCCGCCGATGGCGGGTATTGCTGGCTTTCGTGCCGGTACTGGTGGGCATGCTGTTTGGCGCCGTGGCGTGTGTGGCGCTGTTTGGCCATATGCATGTGATGACCTTGGTGCTTGGCTCCAGCCTGATTGGCGTCGCGGTGGATTACCCGCTGCACTACCTGTCAAAAAGCTGGAGCCTCAAGCCCTGGCGCAGTTGGCCGGCGTTGCGCCTGACCCTGCCAGGGCTGAGCCTGAGCCTGGCCACCAGTTGCATCGGTTACCTGGCGCTGGCCTGGACGCCGTTCCCGGCGCTGACCCAGATCGCGGTGTTCTCCGCGGCGGGCCTGGTCGGTGCGTATCTGTCGGCCGTGTGCCTGTTGCCGGCATTGCTCAAGGGCGTCGAACTGCGTCCGGCGCAATGGCCGCTGCGTATCGCCGAATGCCTGTGGCAGATTCGCGCCGCGTTGCTCACGCGCGTGCCGAGCCCGGCGCTACTGGCGCTGGTGTTGCTGTTTTGCGCCGGTGGCCTGTGGCAGCTCAATAGCAAAAACGATATCCGCCAGTGGATCGGCGCGCCGCCGCAGTTGCTGCAAGAGGCCCAGGCCGTGGCGCGCATCACAGGTTTCCAACCCACCAGCCAGTTCTTCCTGGTGCGCGCCGAGAATCAACAGCAATTGCTGGAGCGCCTAGCCGCGTTGGGCCAGCGCCTGGATCAATTGGTGAATATGGACAAGCTCCAGGGTTACCTGGCGCTCAATCAGCTGGTCAACCTGCCCGCCGAGCAGCAACAACTGCGCGAAGCGCTGAACACACTGCCACAGCATTGGCAGCCGCTGCTGGACCTCGGCGTGCCGGCCAGCGCCCTGCAAGCTGAAGTTGCGCAGTTGCAAGCGCTGCCCACCGAAGACATCGACGCGGCACTGGCAGGCCCGATGGCCGAACCCTGGCGCACACTGTGGCTCGGCCCGGTGGACGGCGGTGTTGCAGCGATGGTCAGCCTGCAAGGTCTGAACAACCCAGCGCTGTTGCGGGTGCAGGCTGTGGACTTGCCTGGCGTGCAGTTGGTGGATCGCCTCGGTGATCTGAACCGCGTCTTCGCCGCCACACAGATCAGCGCCGCGGAACTGAAATTGATGTCGTGCGTGCTGATCGTGTTGCTGCTGATCCTGCCGTTTGGTTTCGGCGGCGCCCTGCGCATCGTTGCACTGCCATTACTCGCCGCACTGTGCAGCCTGGCCAGCCTCGGTTGGCTGGGCCAGCCGCTGACGCTGTTCAGCCTGTTCGGCTTGCTGCTGGTGACGGCGATCAGCGTCGACTACGCGATCCTGATGCGCGAGCAGATCGGCGGTGCTGCCGTGAGCCTGCTGGGTACACTGCTTGCGGCGCTGACAACGTGGTTGTCGTTCGGCCTGCTGGCGGTGTCCAGCACGCCCGCAGTGAGTAATTTCGGCTTATCGGTCAGCCTGGGCCTGGCATTCAGCTTTATGCTGGCGCCCTGGGCTGGCCATCAGAAACACGCCTTATGAATCGGATTATCGCCATAGCGGCAAGGAGCCCTCGTGCCCACAGTTGAAATGGAACGTCGCCAGGTTGTCGTGATTGGTGCCGGCCCGTCCGGCGCCATCGCCGCCGCGCTGCTCAAGCGCAAAGGGCATGATGTATTGATCATCGAGCGCCAGCATTTTCCACGGTTCTCGATCGGCGAAAGCCTGCTGTCCCACTGCATCGACTTTATCGAAGAAGCTGGCATGCTCGACGCCGTGCAGGCCGCAGGCTTCCAGGTAAAAACCGGGGCAGCGTTCGCCTGGGGCGAGCGTTACAGCGCCTTTGACTTCAGCGACACCTTCAGCAACGGCAAGCCGACCACTTTCCAGGTGCAGCGAGGCGAGTTCGACAAGTTGCTGGCCGACCAGGCGGCATTGCAGGGCGTGGAGATCCGCTACGGTGAAACCATCGTCGGCGTGGATTTCGCGGGCGATAGCCGCTACCTGCATGTGCGCCGCGAAAACGGCAGCGAGTACCACATCAAAGCCAAGTTCGTGCTCGATGCCAGCGGCTATGGCCGCGTGCTGCCGCGCCTGCTGGATCTGGAAGCGCCGTCGAATTTTCCGGTACGCCAGGCGGTGTTCACTCATGTTGAAGACCGCATCGAACACCCAGGTTTCGACCGTACCAAGATCCTGGTAACCACTCACCCGACCAAACGCGACATCTGGTTCTGGACCATTCCGTTCAGCAATGGCCGGTGCTCGGTGGGCGTGGTCGCGGCCAAGGAGCACTTCGACGGCCGCGACGCTGACCTGGACGCCTGCCTGCGCGGCTTTATCGACGAAACTCCAAGCCTGTCCGGCGTGCTGAACAACGCGGTGTGGGACACGCCAGCGCGCACCATCGGCGGCTACTCGGCCAACGTCAAAACCCTGCACGGCCCGGGCTTTGCCCTGCTGGGCAATGCGGCGGAATTCCTCGACCCAGTGTTCTCATCCGGTGTGACCATCGCCATGCGCTCAGCGAGCATGGCGGCCGCCCTGCTGGACCGTCAGCTCAAAGGCGAAACCGTGGACTGGCAAACCGAATTTGCCGCACCGTTAAAGCGCGGCGTCGACACCTTCCGCTGCTACGTCGAAGGCTGGTACGCGGGGACATTCCAGGATGTGATTTTCCACCCTGAAAGCTCGCCGGAGATTCGTCGCATGATCAGCGCGATCCTCGCAGGCTACGCGTGGGACGAGCGTAATCCGTTTGTCAGCGAGCCCAAGCGGCGGTTGCGGATGTTGTCGGAGATTTGCGCGAGTGAACCGACATGACATCTCAATACCTGAGTAAAAACTACGTCGAAGAAACCAAATTCGGTTTGTGGTTCCTGCGCAGCCACACCTGGCAGCACCATGTGCTGCGCGTGGCGATCAACGACCTGCGCAGCCTGTTCACCGACCCACTGCCCGAAGCGCCGGTATTGCTCGACGCCGGCTGCGGCCAGGGCAAGTCCTTCCAGTATTTGCAGCAGGTGTTCGCCCCCGAGCGCCTGATCGGGCTGGACGCAGACCCTCATAGCCTGGAATTGAGCAAGGCTGAAGCCACGCGCCAGGGCCTGGCCATCGAGCTGATCGGCAGCGACTGCGCCACCCTCGATGTGCCAGACGAGAGCGTCGATATCCTGTTCTGCCACCAGACCTTCCATCATCTGGTCGAACAGCATCGCGCACTCAAAGAGTTTTACCGAGTGCTCAAGCCGGGAGGCTATCTGCTGTTTGCCGAATCCACCGAAGCCTATATCGACACTTGGGTGATCCGCTGGCTGTTCCGCCACCCCATGCATGTGCAGAAAAGCGCCGAAGAATACCTGGAGATGCTCCGCGAGCAGGGCTTTGAATTCGGCCCGCAGAACGTTTCATACCCGTACCTGTGGTGGAGCCGTTCCAGCGACTTCGGCCTGCTGGAGCGCTGGGGCCTGCGCAACCCGCCGCCGGTGGGCCAGCGCGAAGAAACCCTGGTCAACTGTGTGGCGCGCAAGCCTCTGGCGAGTTGCGCACCATGATGCGCAGCCTGTTGATCGGTTGCCTGCTATTGCTGAGCGCCTGCGCCAGCCAGCCGCCGTTGCCGGAAAAAACGCCCGCGCTGGCGTTGCCAATGCAACTGCATGTGCAGCGCCATGCAGATGGCCAGAGCCAGGACTGGTTCCTGGTGGTCCAGCGCGAAGGCAGCGCAATCCGCTGGTCGATGATGGACCCGCTGGGCATCCCGCTGGCCCGGCAAAAACTGATCGATGGCGCCTGGCAGGCCGACGGCTTGCTGCCGCCCAATCCCCAGGCGCGGGAGCTGTTCGCCGCCCTGCTGTTTGCCCTGGCTTCAGCCGATGACGTGCGCGCGCTTTACCCCAGCGCCCAGGCAAGGGGCCTCACACGTACCCTGCCGGGGCATTGGCAGATCGTCTACCAATCCTCAGAAGTCTTCAGTGTGACCATGACCGGCCAACCCTTGAGCTACCGCATTACACCGCTCGGTGCCGCCCAATGACCGCCTACCTCAACGCCCTCGGCGTGATTTGCGCCCTTGGTCGCGGTCAGGAGCACGTCAGCCGCAGCCTGTTTGCCGGTGACTGTTCAGGCATGCGCGCCGAAAGCGGTTGGGTGCCGGAGCGCGTGTTGCCGGTCGGCAGTGTGCACGGCGAGCTGGCAACCATCCCGGTGGAGCTCGGCCAGCAGAGCAGCCGCAATAACCAACTGTTGCTGGAAGCGGCGTTGCAGATCGAGAACGAGATTCGTCAGGCGATCCACACCTACGGCGCCTCGCGCGTTGGCGTCGTGCTGGGCACCAGCACCTCGGGCATCGACGAAGCCAGCCGCGGCATCGCCCTGTACCTGCGCGACAAGCACTTCCCCTGCGACTACGACTACCAGCAACAGGAACTCAGCGCCCCAGCGAACTTCCTCGCCGACTGGCTGCAACTGAGCGGCCCTGCCTACGTAATTTCTACCGCGTGCACCTCCAGCGCCCGCGCCCTGATGAGCGCCCAGCGCTTGCTTGATCTGGGGGTGTGCGATGCGGTGATCTGCGGCGGCGTGGACAGCTTGTGCAAGCTGACCCTCAATGGTTTCAGCGCGCTGGAGGCCGTCTCGAATGAGCGTTGCAACCCTTTCTCGGCGAACCGCAACGGCATCAATATCGGCGAAGCGGCCGTGCTGTTTTTGATGAGTAAAGCGCCGGCACCGATTGCCTTGCTGGGCAGCGGCGCCAGCTGCGACGCACACCATATCTCCGCGCCCGAACCTACCGGCAAAGGCGCGTTGCAGGCGATGCGCAAGGCCTTGGCCAGTGCAAAACTGGCGCCGGAGCAGATCGGCTACCTGAACCTGCATGGCACCGCCACCCAGCACAACGACGCCATGGAAAGCCTGGCCGTCGCCAGCCTGTTCCCCGAAGGCGTAGCCTGCTCATCCACCAAACCCATGAGCGGCCACACCCTCGGCGCCGCCGGTGCGCTGGAAGCGGCCTTCTGCTGGCTGAGCCTGACTCACGGCCGCGTCCCACCCCACGTATGGGACGGCCAGGCCGACCCCGCGTTGCCCGCCTTGCAATGGGCACGCAGCGACGAAACCTTGGGAAAAACCTGCCTGATGAGCAACTCGTTTGCCTTCGGCGGTAATAACGTCAGCCTGATTATCGGAGAGGCCCCATGACCAACTGGCCACTCGCCGAGCTGCTGCCTCACGCGGGCGACATGATCCTGATCGAACACGTGCTGTCGTTCGACGAAGAGCAGATCCACACCCGTCTCACCGTCAAGCCTGGCGGCCTGTTCAACCGCCCTGACGGCAGCCTGCCGGCCTGGGTCGGCATCGAGTTGATGGCGCAGAGTGTCGCCGCCTACGCCGGTTGCCGCGCACGCCAAAGGGGCGAGGCGGTGGAACTGGGCTTCCTGCTCGGCACACGTAAGTTCGAATGCAACGTGGAACACTTCCCGGTGGGCGCCGAGCTGAACATCCACGGCCTGCGCTCCCTGGAAGACGACAACGGCATGGGTGTGTTCGAATGCCACCTCACCGGCGACGGTATCCAGGCCAGCGCGCGCTTGAACGTATTTCGACCGCCCCAGGCGGCCAACTATTTAGCTGAATCGAAGGACGAAACGCCATGACTGAATCCGTACTGGTCACCGGCTCCAGCCGTGGCATCGGCCGCGCCATTGCCCTGCGCCTGGCCCAGGCCGGCCATGACATCGTGCTGCATTGCCGCAGCGGCCGTGCCGAAGCCGATGCAGTGCAAGTCGAAATCGAAGCCCTTGGCCGCAAGGCACGGGTGCTGCAATTCGATGTGGCGGATCGTGCGACCTGCAAGGAAATCCTTGAGGCCGACGTCGAGCAACATGGCGCCTACTACGGCGTGGTGCTCAATGCCGGGCTGACCCGCGACGGAGCGTTCCCGGCCTTGTCGGAAGACGATTGGGACGTGGTGATGCGCACCAACCTGGATGGTTTCTACAACGTGCTGCACCCGGTGATGATGCCAATGATTCGCCGTCGCGCAGCCGGGCGTATCGTGTGCATTACCTCGGTGTCGGGGCTGATCGGCAATCGCGGCCAGGTCAATTACAGCGCCTCGAAAGCCGGCCTGATCGGCGCGGCAAAAGCCCTGGCCATCGAGCTGGGCAAGCGCAAGATCACTGTCAACTGTGTAGCCCCCGGCTTGATCGACACCGCGATGCTGGATGAAAACGTACCGGTGGAAGAGCTGATGAAAATGATCCCGGCACAGCGCATGGGCACTCCCGAAGAAGTCGCCGGTGCGGTGAATTTCCTGATGTCGGCCGAAGCCGCCTATATCACCCGCCAGGTGTTGGCCGTCAATGGAGGCTTGTGCTGATGAAACGTGTAGTCGTCACCGGCATGGCCGGCATGACCTCCCTGGGCGGAGATTGGGCGACCATCTCCGCCAACTTTCGCGCCAACCGCAGCGGCATTCGGCGCATGGACGAGTGGGACCGTTTTACCGAACTGAACACGCGCCTGGCCGGCCCTATCGACGATTTCGTCGTGCCGGCCCATTGGACCCGCAAGCAGCTGCGCAGCATGGGCCGTGTCTCGCGCCTGGCGGTATGGGCGGCGGAGCAGGCATTGCAGGACGCCGGGTTGCTCGGTGATGAGTCGATCAAGGATGGGCGCATGGGTGTGGCGTGTGGTTCGTCCACCGGCAGCACCGATGAGATCAAGGCGTTCGGCAATATGCTGCTCAATTCGGTGGCCGAGGGGCTGAACGCCAACTCCTATGTACGGATGATGCCGCACACCACGGCGGCGAATATCAGCATCTTTTTTGGCCTGACCGGGCGGCTGATCCCAACGTCCAGCGCCTGCACCAGCGGCAGCCAGGGCATCGGTTATGCCTATGAGGCGATCAAGTTCGGCCGCCTGCCCTTGATGCTCGCCGGCGGCGCCGAGGAGCTGTGCCCCACCGAAGCTATGGTGTTCGACGCGCTCTACGCCACCAGCCTGAAAAACGACGCCCCGCAAACCAGCCCACGCCCCTACGACAGCGGCCGCGACGGCCTGGTGATCGGCGAAGGCGGCGGCATGCTGGTACTTGAGGAGCTGGAACACGCCCTGGCGCGGGGTGCACATATTCACGCGGAACTGGTCGGCTTCGGCAGCAACGCTGACGGCCAGCACACCACCCGCCCGGAACAGAAAACCATGCGCCGCGCCATGGAGCTTGCCCTTGAGGACGCTGGGCTCACACCAGACGCGATTGGCTACGTGAACGGACACGGCACCGCCACCGATCAAGGCGACATCGCCGAGACCCTGGCCACCAGCAGCCTGTTCGGCAAGCGCATGCCCATCAGCTCGCAGAAAAGCTTCCTCGGCCACACCCTCGGGGCGTGCGGGGCGCTGGAGTCGTGGTTCAGCATCGAGATGATGAACCGCAACCAATACGTGCACACCTTCAATCTGGACTCCGTCGACCCGCAGTGCGGGGAGCTGGACTACCTGCAAGGTGAATTCCGCGAGATGCACCACGACTACGTGATGAACAACAATTTTGCCTTTGGCGGCGTGAATACGTCGCTGATCTTCCGCCGCTGGTCCTGACTTTTTAAACGATTGGAGAATACGGAATGTCTTCCTTGCTACGCGTCACCCTGATCACCCTGGCGCTGTTGACCACTGCCGGCTGCACCAGCAAACCGGTCCTCAACACCCAGCACGACCTGCCGGCGAACACCCAGGTCAGCGAAGAAAAAATGAAGACGGTTATCGTCAACGCCCTGCAAAAACGCGAGTGGACCGTGCAACGCCTGAGCCCGCAACTGGTGCAGGCCGAGATCACCGTGCGTAACCAGTACTACGCCGCCATCGACATCCGTTACACCCGCAACAGTTACGCCATCACCTACCGCGACAGCCGCGAGCTGGGCTACAAGGACGGCAAGATTCATCGCAACTACAACCGCTGGGTGAACAACTTGGACAGCGACATCATGGCGGGCTTGCGCAGCAATGGTGTGAGTAGTGAGGCAGGGTCGGCGGCGCAGTTGTTTGAGCAAACCGGGACCACCAAGTAAAACCGAGACTCCGTGGGGAGCGGGCGGTGCGAGGCCGCCCAATAAAGACGCGGGTATTTTTCTGTTAGAACTCAACGTCTGGTTTTGGGGCTGCTGTGCGGCCCAGCGCGGGTCAAGCCCGCTCACCACGAGTCTCTCGTTTTCTCAGGTTATGTTTTAGATACCTATCGGGAGCAGGCCTCCTCCCGCACTTGAACCGAGCACGCCCGGCAACGCTTGGCCGTCAAAGGAACAAGCTCCCTCACCACATTTTCGATGAAGCATTGCAACCTATGCACATCAGTGGGTGGCCTTAAGCGTCAACAACTCCACAAACGCCTTCGCCATCGGCGTCTGCGCGCCCTTGCGCTGTACCAGCCATACCGAGGTCACCGCCTCCGGGTCCAGTAAGGTGCGATACACCACTCCATCAATGCGGATGCGCTGGTAAGACGCTGGCAGCACCGACACGCCCAACCCCGCCGCCACCAGGCCGATGATGGTCATCGCCTCGCCCGCTTCCTGGGCGAAGTGCGGGCTGAAGCCAGCGTCGCGGCACAGGCTGAGCAGTTGGGCATACAGGCCGCTCCCATAGCTGCGTGGGAAAAACACAAACGGCTCGTCAGCTAACTGGGCCAGGTGCAAGCCACGCTCACTGCCTTCCACCAACGGGTGACCGGCACTCAGGACAGCAACCAGGGGTTCGCGCATCAGCTCGATCACATTCAACGAATCCGGCAATGGCAAGGGCCGCATCAACCCCACCTGAATCGACTCATCCACCAGCGACTCGGCCACTTCGGTGCTGCTCATTTCCTGCAGGTTCAAGTGCACCGCCGGGAAGGCCTGGCGAAACGCGAAGATCGCCTGGGGAATGCTCGCGTTGAAGGGCGCTGACGAAGTGAAGCCTATCTTCAACTCCCCCAGCTCACCCAACTGCGCCCGCCGCGCGACGTCCGCCGCCTTGTCCACCTGGGCCAGCACCAACCGCGCTTCGTGCAGGAACAAGCGCCCCGCCTCGCTCAGCTCAACCCGACGATTGGTACGCTCAAATAACCGCGCGCCCACCTCCTGCTCCAGCGCCTGGATCTGCTGGCTCAGGGGCGGTTGCGAGATGCCCAGCACCTGCGCGGCCCGGCCAAAGTGCAGCTCTTCGGCAACAGCGATGAAGTACCGCAGATGACGCAATTCCATGCAAACCCCATTAGGTCGTTAAAGCTATCAAACAGGTCGAACAATATATTGGAAAGAATCATTAGCCAGCTATATTCTTTTTTGCATTGCCAGCCCTGACAGGCTTTTGCTCCCCGAGGTCCCCGTGAAATCTGCTGTCGCTCCACTCGCTCAAGACGTCCCGCCCACCGCCCTCGATGAGGTAGTGGCTCAGCTCAATGACGCGTTCATCGAGAAAGGCACGCCGATGTTCATGCGCACGGTGCTGGCGCTGTTCTCAGGCGGTTTTGCTACGTTTGCCCTGCTGTATTGCGTGCAACCGATGATGCCGGCACTGTCCCACGAGTTTTCCATCAATGCCGCGCAAAGCAGCCTGATTCTCTCGGTGTCCACGGCGATGCTTGCGCTGGGTTTGCTGATCACCGGACCGATTTCCGACACCCTGGGGCGTAAGCCGGTGATGGTCGCCGCGCTGTTCTGCGCGGCGCTGGCCACGATTGCCAGCGGCCTGATGCCGTCCTGGGAAGGGATCCTGCTGATTCGTGCGCTGGTGGGCCTGTCACTCAGCGGCGTGGCCGCCGTCGCAATGACCTACCTGAGCGAAGAGATCCACCCCCAGCACATCGGCCTGGCCATGGGCCTGTACATCGGTGGCAATGCCATTGGCGGCATGAGCGGACGCCTGATCATCGGCGTGTTGATCGACTTCGTCAGCTGGCACACCGCAATGCTGATCATCGGCGCCCTGGCGCTGATCGCGGCCACGGTGTTCTGGAAAATCCTCCCGGAATCGCGCAACTTCCGCGCCAGCAGCCTCAAGCCACGTAGCCTGATGGACGGCTTTGTCATGCACTTCAAGGACGCGGGCCTGCCGTGGCTGTTTCTTGAAGCCTTCCTGCTGATGGGCGCGTTCGTGACGATGTTCAACTACATCGGCTATCGCCTGCTGGCTTCGCCCTATGAGTTGAGCCAGGCAGTGGTTGGCCTGCTGTCGCTGGTGTATTTGTCGGGCATCTACAGCTCGGCAAAAATTGGCTCCCTGGCGGATCGCCTCGGCCGTCGCCGCGTGCTGTGGGGCACCATCGTGCTGATGCTCGCCGGCATGGTCCTGACCCTGTTCAGCCCACTGTGGCTGGTGGTGCCGGGCATGCTGATCTTCACCTTCGGCTTCTTCGGCGCCCACTCGGTGGCCAGCAGCTGGATCGGTCGCCGAGCAGTCAAGGCCAAGGGGCAGGCGTCGTCGTTGTACCTGTTCTGCTACTACGCTGGCTCAAGCGTCGCCGGCACCACGGGTGGATTCTTCTGGCACCTCGCCGGATGGAACGGCATTGGTGCATTCATCGTGGCGCTGTTGATCGGCGCGTTGCTGGTCGCGTTGAAGTTGGCGAAGTTGCCGCCGCTGGCCTCGGCCTGAAAAGCCGAGGGTGTAACGATGCCCTACAGCTCAAGCCGTGCTTGCAGTCGATCATCGCGCTTCTCCAGCGTGAGCATCGAGAAGCCTCCCGTCTCCCGCTCAAGTGCCGCCAACCAGTTGAGCACGGCCGTGGCCTCGCCACTGAGGGTCAAACGCAGTCGTTCGTTTTCTACGTCGACCTGCTCAACCTTGAGCCCCGCGGCTTCGGCGCTGTCGTTGATGACGGATACCGAGGGCTGAACCGCCGCCCGCCCGGAACGCTGCGGCTGCGCCCGTTGCACCTGCTGCGCCAGCCACTGTTGTTGCTGGTAATACCGCTCGGCGCTGGCCAAGCGCTGGCGGCTGGGTTGCCATAGCGCCTGGAACAGCAGCACACCGATTAAAAAAACCGCCAACCCTTTCAGTAAAAAGCGATCACGAGGCGACAGCGCCTTCCAGGCGTGCAGAGGCCTCATGACGCATCCTCCAGCATCAACACGGCGTGGACGCGATTGCCTTCCTTGCTGGCGTTACCCATGCGCACAGGCATGCCGCTCTGCCGCCCCTGGGCTTGCAGCTGCTCAAGCGCGCTAAAGCCGTGGGCCACCAACTGGATCTTCCAGCCTTCGCCGCGCCGAAATTCCATGTGATGTACGTCCACGTCGCCCCCGCCGATCACCTGCTCGGTGAGGCTGACCAGGCGCACCAACGGCGTCTGCGGTGTGTGCGGGGCCTGTCCCTGTACGGCCTTGAGCTGCGCAGCGAGGTCAACGATCCGCGTCTGCTGCGGGTAGAGCGCCTGGAATCGCTCCACACTCTGCCCATGGAGACTGCGGGCGTGACCCTCGAAATACTGAATACGCGCCTGCATGAATCCCCAATCGATGACGAACACCACGGCAGCCGCCAGGGCAGCAGTTGACCAAGGCCAGGCTTGGCGGACGCGGCCGAATTCACCTTGCAGCAAATTGATCGGCTGGCCCTGGCCACCCCACAACGCGCGCTCGATATACGCCTGGCTCTGCCCTTCGTCCAGCCACTGCAACGGTTCATCCAACAACGGTTCCAACGCCTTGAGCGCCTCAACGGACATCGCCAGCCGCACCGGCCCGCCCACGACTCGGCGGCCATACCAGTCCACTGCAACACGGCCATCACCCGGGAGCAGATCGGCGTCGACGTGCACCCTGTCGACCTGGACACCGAGCGTCGTCAGCTCATGCAGCAGTGCCTTGAAACGCGCCTTGTGGGTCACCAGCACCGGGAAGCGATCGGCTGCGTCACGCTGCCCCACACTGACATGCACGGCATCCAGCTCGTCGCCCAACTGGTCTTCGATCGCAAAGGCAATCGCCTGGGCCTTGGGCCGACGCGTGGACGGCCAAGCCTCGCTTCGCAACGCACTGCACATTTCCATGGGCAACAACAACTGAATCGCCAGCCCCTGCACCTCACGCGCGGCCTCGGCCAGGCACATGGGGCGACAGTCGTCCGCGGCCCGCCAGACACAGCACGGCCATTCGCCGATGGGCACCGCAAGGCCTTCGGCGCTTAAATGAAGCCAGGTTTTCATGATGAGTTCTCGCTCGGTATCGGCGTAGGGAAGCGGCGTTGCACGACGCGCCAACGTCCGGTTTTGCGCTCACGCTCAACCTCGCTGGCCAGACGTAAGCGACTGGTTCCCAGGCGGACGTCAACGTTGATAAGAAACCAGCGGCTGCTGATGCCAAGCCCGTGGCCGGTCACGCCCAACCCAGCGATCAATGGGTCGTGGGTGAATGCTTGGACACTCTCGTAGCCCGTGGCCGGCCGCTGCTTGGCCAAGACTTCAGCGGTCGACGGCGAGACACCTTCAAGGGTCGCCAGCACCTGAGGCCGGGCAGTGTTGATGTTCAAGCTGGCGTCCTTGGGCAACAGGGCAACCCAGGGTTCCAGTTTTGCCAGGGTCGCGCCGTCGATACCTGGCAGCAACCGCAACTGGCTAAGTTCACGTTGCGTCACCACCGGGCCAGCGGCGCGCACGTCCAGTGACGGAAGACCCAGCGCGGTGAGCAAACGTAGCCAGCGCTGCTCAATGACCGAATCCACTTGCCCCTCGCCGAGCAGTGCGTTGACGTTAAGGCGTGCCGAAAGGTCTTCGATCTCAAGCATGACGTGCGCGCCTTGCGTCTCAAAGGGCCAGCTCACACGTGCCCACGCCTGGCCCAGGTGCACCCGTGAGAGCTCGTCGTCGCTGGTCGCCGCCAGTGTCACCATGGCCCACGCCTCTGCCGACAGCGCCAATTGGCGCAGCTGCACCTGATGAATCTGGCGCGCACTGCTCTGCACCAGTAACTGATGGCTGCGCAGCATCCCCGCCGTCAGTAACAACGCCAGGCTCATCACCAACAACACGCTGAGGAGCGCGACGCCCCGCTGGCGTTGTCTCATGGGGCGCCTTGGGGCAGAGGCAGCACGCGGCGCACCTGCTCAAAGCGCCCGACCGACAGCACCATCTCCAGTGCTTGCGGGGGCGTCTGGGCCGCGCCTTTGCCCACCGGCCACACACGGTGCCATCCGGTATCACGATCAAACAATCGCCAGCTCAACACGCGCACGTCATCGAGCAGTTTCTGGCGTTCGACCGTCGACGACTCCACGCTGCGGCTTTCACGCCACAACACCTGATTGTCCAGGCGGTAGAGCACGTGTTGACGCTCACTGCGAGGTAGATCCTGTGGGTTACGCCAGTTACTGCGCAGCAGTTGCAGGGTCGTGGGGCCGAGGACAATCACCGAGGAAGCCAACTGCAGGGCATCCCGCTCAATCACACCAACGGCCCGTTGCAAACGGCGAAGTTCTTGTTCGTGGCTGGCGGTGCCCTGTTGCGCGCGCACCACGGTGTCAAACAGGCGCCCGCTGGCAAGCCCAAGCAAGCCGAAGACGGCCAGCGCAATCACAAGTTCCAGCAGCGTGAAGCCTGCCTGCTTATTCATGCACGGCGGGTATCCAACCCTGCGTGCGGTAAACCGCCTGATCACTGCCAGCAGGACTCACGCTGATATCGACCTTGAGCAGGCGCGGATCAGTGGCCGGTGTGATCGTCTGGTCGATCACCCAGTCACGCCCGTCAAAACGTCGTAGCAGTTGCTGTCGCCCAGAGGCCGGCGCCTGCAGGCGCAGCTCGCTCAATTGGTTATCGGCCACCCAGGCGCACTGCACCTGCTCTTGCAGTCGCGCATTCTGGCGCAATGAGTAGTGGCTGGCGGTGATCACCGCGCCTGCGAGCGTGGCGAAAATCACCAACGCGATCATGACTTCCAGCAAGGTGAAACCACGGGTACTGGCCTGGCGGTTTCGGCGTCGCCGGTGCTTAGCTTTCAATAGACGGCTCTCCGATTCCATCACTGACAATGCTGGCCCACACCTGCTCTTCGGAGGCGAAAGACCAGACAAAAGCGCTCACCTCATCACTGCTGAGCATCAGTAATTGCGGCGTGACGCTTTCAAGGCTCAAGCGCCGGCCCTCCTGCTCAAGGTGAAATTGCACACCTTCGGCCAACCGCCGCACTTCACCCCTTGGCTGCCAGCCCTGAGGTTCAAGTCGATAGACCTGGTACTCATCGCGTCGCACGCGCACACCGTATTCGCGTCCTTCGATCACCGCTTGCTCGCGCAAGTGCTGGATCAGCTGCACCACTTGGCCGGCCTCCTGCCGCGCCTGGCGGCCAGGGGTGTTGCCGGCAGTCAGACCGACCGCGCCCAGCACGATGCCCATCAGCGCAATCACAACCATCAGTTCCAGCAAGGTAAAGCCACGGCAGCGCCTGGGCACGGGCTCAGTCTCCCCAGTTGCCAATGTCTGCGGCAGGGCCTTCGCCCCCCGCTACGCCATCGGCGCCGAGGGAGTAAAGGTCATAGCCACCGTTGGCAGCGCGCACCCCAGGGTTCAGATATTGATAAGGCGTGCCCCATGGATCGACTGGCACACTTTTCAGGTAACCCTGAGGGTTCCAGTTCCTCGGCGTTGGGGTGCCGGCCGGCCGTTTGCTCAAGGCCTCAAGGCCTTGCAGAGTTGACGGGTAGTGGCCGTTATCGAGGAGGTACATTTCCAGGCTCGTCGCAACCGCTTGAACATCGGTCTTGGCCGCGGTCACTTTAGCCTGGTCCGGTCGCCCCATGAACTGCGGGACCACAATGGCTCCCAACACCCCAATGATCACGACCACCACCATGATTTCAATCAGGGTAAAACCACGTTGGCCCTTGGGCATTTTCACCATTCAGTTCACCAGTTGGTTGAGGCTGAGAATCGGCAAGAGAATGGCCATGACGATCAGCAGCACCACACCGCCCATCACCACCAGCATTGCCGGTTCGAACAAACTCACCACCAGCGTGATGCGGGCGGCGAGGCTTTTTTCCTGTTGCTCGGCGGCACGCGCCAACATCCTGTCGAGTTCACCGGCGCGTTCGCCGCTGGCGATCATGTGCAACATCAACGGGGGTATATCTCCACTGGCTTCAAGGCCACGACTCAGCGTGCCGCCCTCGCGAACCGAACGCGCGACGTCATGCATACGGGCGCGGATGGTCACATTGCCGATCACCGCCGCGGCAATTTCCAGGGCGTCCACCAGAGGTACGGCACTTTTGCCGAGGATCGCCAAGGTGCTGGCGAAGCGCGCCGCCTCCATCTCACGAAACACGCCCCCCAATAGCGGCATATGCAACACCAGGCTGTGCCACTGCCAGCGCCCGTGCGGTTGACGCAAGCGCCAGCGCAGCAACACGCCAATGCCCACTGCCATCAGCGCCAGCACCAAACCCTGAGCACGCAAGACATGGCTGACGGTAATCATGGCGTGGGTCAGCCAGGGCAGTGGCTGGCCGCTGTCGACGAAGATCTTCACCACGTCCGGCACCACATAACCGAGCAGAAAACCGACGATGGCCACGCAGGCGAACATCAGCAGGGCCGGGTACACCAACGCCAATTGGATCTTTTGTCGGGACGCCTGGCGGGCTTCGGTATAGGTGGCCAACTGTTCAAGCACTTGCCCCAAATGCCCGGAGCGCTCACCCGCTGCGATGGTGGCGCGAAACACGTCAGGAAATGCCTGGGGATAAGCACCAAGCGCCAAGGCCAGGGATTGCCCTTCCATCACCCTGTCGCGTACTTGGGAGAGCAGGTTGCTGACACGACGCTTCTGGCTTTGCTGAACCACCGCCTGCAGTGCCTGCTCAAGCGGCAGTCCGGCTTGAACCAGGGTCGACAGTTGCAAGGTCAGCAACGCCAAGTCACTGGCCGCCAACCCCGTCGCTCCCGACCATGGCACTCCAAATCGCGTGCTCGCCAGGTGCACCTGGCTCGGCAGCAACCCGCGGTCACGCAGCAACTGCCTGGCCTGGCGCGGGCTGTCGGCCTCCTGGCGACCTTTGCACGGTCGACCGTGGCGGTCCTGTGCCCGATAGTCATAAATCGGCACCACTAGTCCTCCTGGATAACCCGCAACAGCTCATCGACGCTGGTCACTCCTTCAAGCACCCGGCGGCGGCCATCCTCGAACAAGCTGCACGTGCCCCGGCGTGCCTCAGCCAGCAACGCCTGCTCACTGGCCCCCTGATGAATCAGTGCGGACAACGCCGGGGTTACCATGACCAGTTCATAGAGGCCAATACGCCCGCAATAGCCCTGGCGGCATTGTTCGCAGCCGACGGACTTAAACACGCGAGGCGCCTTGGACGGGTCCAGCCCCAACCGTCGACAGACCTCGGCGTCCGCCACCACACCGGTCTTGCAGGCTGGGCAAAGCACGCGCACCAAGCGCTGCGCCAGCACGCCCACCAACGACGACGCCAACAGGTACGCATCCACCCCCATGTCCACCAGCCGAGTGACGGCGCCGATGGCACTGTTGGTGTGCAGCGTCGACAACACCAGATGCCCGGTGAGTGAGGCCTGAACCGCAATCTCGGCGGTTTCACTGTCACGAATCTCACCCACCATCACCACATCCGGGTCCTGGCGCAGAATCGCCCGCAGGCCTCGCGCAAACGTCATCTCGACCTTGGGGTTGACCGGTGTCTGGCCGATGCCGGGCAGGTGATATTCAATCGGGTCCTCAACCGTGAGGATGTTGCGCGTCTGGTCATTGAGATGGGCCAGTGCGGCATACAGGCTGGTGGTCTTGCCTGAACCGGTGGGCCCGGTCACCAGGAAAATCCCATGGGGTTTGGCGAGCACTTGCTGTAAGTGGCCGAGGGTGGTCGGCGCCATCCCCAGACGGGCCAATTGCAGGCGCCCGGCCTGTTTGTCGAGCAGGCGCAGCACCACCCGTTCGCCGTGCGCCGAAGGCAAAGTGGAGACGCGTACATCCACTTCGTGACCTGCGAGGCGCAGCGCTATACGGCCATCCTGGGGAACGCGTTTTTCGGCAATGTCCAGGCGAGCCATGACCTTGATTCGCGATACCCATAATGTCGCCAGCTCACGCCGTGGCCGCAGCATTTCGCGCAGTTGCCCATCGACGCGCATGCGCACAACCAGCGTGTGCTCGAAGGTTTCAAGGTGAACATCCGAGGCCTTTTCCCGTACCGCCTCACTGAGCAATGCATTGATCAGCCGAATGATCGGCGCGTCGCCTTGCTGCTCCAGCAGGTCGGCGGTCGGCGGAACCTGGTCCACCAGGCTGAGCAGGTCCAGTTCATCATCCAATCCTTGGGCAACGTGTTCGGCAGCCGTTTGCCCCTCGCTGTAAATCTTGGCCAATGCCAGGGCGAAGGCTTCGTCGGCCAGCACACGCAGGGGCAATTCGTGATCGCTCAGGCGGCGGGCTTCGGCAATTGCACTCAATGGCGTATCAAACCGAACGGTCAGATGCCCTTCGTCGACCACGACGCCAAAACGCCGGGCAAACCCGAAGGGCAAGGGCTTCATTGAGCCACCTGCGAAGGTCGGCGCAGGTCGAACAACCGCGCCGCTTCATCGGGCAATTGCAACGCGCTGTCACGCTGAGAGCCCGGCTGGCGCTCATCGCGCAGGTCTTGATAACGCGCCTGGCTGATCCTGGACAGATCCTGACCGCTGCGCACGATGGTCGGGCGCAGGAACACCATCAGGTTGCTCTTGACCTGGGTATCACGGCTCCAGCGGAACAACGCGCCCAGATACGGAATATCACGCAGCAGCGGCACGCCGCTGGTCTGGGTGCGCACGCTGTCCTTGATCAGGCCACCGATCACAATGATCTCGCCGTCGTCTGCCAGGATCGTGCTTTTCAGGGCCCGCTTATTGGTGATCAGGTCCGAGGAATCAACCCCGGCAACCGCCGGGGCGATATCAGAGACTTCTTGCGCCACTTCCAGGCGCAGGGTCGAACCTTCGTTGATATACGGCTTAATCTTGAGGCTGATCCCGACGTCTTTGCGCTCCACCGTGGTGAAGGGATTATCCGCACCACTGCTGTTGGTGGCGTAGGAGCCGGTCTTGAACGGTACGTTCTGGCCGACGATGATTTCAGCTTCCTGGTTATCCAGGGTCAGCAGGCTTGGCGTCGATAACAGGTTGCTGCGCGTGTTGCTGGCCAGAGCGGACACCAGCGCACCAAAACGGTCGCCGCCCAGTTTGAGCAGAGCGCCTTCCGGCACAACGGTTTTATCATCGAACTTGAGGGCGCCAAGAATCGGAATGCCGGTACCGGGAAAATTGATAATCCCTTGCCCGCTACCGCTATTGAGCGCCCATTGCACGCCGAGCGCCTCGCTGATGTCGCCGCTGACTTCCACGATGGCGGCGTGGATCAACACTTGGGCACGCGGCTGATCCAGTTCACGCACAATGCCTTCTAGGGTCGCCAGTTGCGTCGCCTCGGCAACTACGACCAAGGCATTCTGGCTTTCATCGGCCCTGACCATAAATGGCGCGGCCGCCGTCGCGTCTTTAAGGGCCACGATGCCCGGTTGGGATTTCATGCCCTGGCCCATTGAGTCCAATACTTCGGCCAATTGCTTGGCATCGCTGTAGCGCAGGCGGATGACCCGGGCATTGTCCAGGCGGGCGGGCGTGACGGTATCCAGGCTATGTGCAAGTTGCACCAGACGCTGGCGCGCCGCCGCCGTGCCGACGATCACCAAGCGGTTGCTACGTGGATCGGCCAGTACCTGGATGGCACTGTCGGCATTCTGCTTGCCGATGGACGCCTCCATCAGCCGTGCGATGTCCGCCGCCACACCGTGGCGCAACTCCACCAGCTCATGGGCATTCTTCGCCCCGGAATCCAGTTGCCGAACGACGTCGCCAATGCGCCGCACGTTACGTGCGGTATCAGTAATCACCAGGGCATTGGCGGACACCGAGGGGCCGACGTAGCCGTTGGCTGAAACCAATGGCCGCACCAGCCCCGCCAGATCCGCCGCACTGCTGGCCCCCAATGCGATGACTTGAGTGACGAACTGTTGCTCAGCCGAGGTGCGCTCATCTGCATTGCTGGCTTGGGTCTTGGCCTGGGTCGCAGGGACAATCAGAAGCTGATCGCCCTGGTCGATAACGCTGAAGTCATGGGCGTCGAGGACGCTGTAGAAAAGCCGCCGCACACCCTCGCGATCCAACGCCTGACGGGAGACCACGGTAATGCGCCCTTGGATCTTCGGATCGAGGATCACGGTCGTGTCGAGGATCGTCGACATTTCCTCGACCACATCACGCAGCTCGGCGTTGTTCATCGCCAACTGCCAACGCGGTTCTGCGCCCGTTGAGTGCCCGGTATACAGCATCACACCCAGCATGAGCGCCCCAAAAACACGTACACCGGTACGCCGGGCAATGGAACAGTTCATGGACCTGAATTACTCCTGGGTTGCTCGACCGTAGGCCGCAAATGCACGGCTGGGGACGCCTGACCGTGCGCCTGAGCAGTCGGTAGAAAGCGCCCGCTGGCGGCATGCAGGCTTAACAATTCCTCACGGCCCTGGCGCCACAACACCACGTGGGCCGCCTCGACACGACGTAGCAGACTGCCTCCGGGCAATCGCTCCCCCGTGCGATAGAACCGCGCCCCGTCGGGACTGGCCAGCAAGGCGCGTGAGTCGCTACCGTTGGCGACCACAGTGGCCAACAGCGTCAGCGGTTCTGCGCTGTTCATAACGCGGCCTTGGGCGCTCAGTCCAAACACCGTCGCCACTGCCAAGGTGTTGAGCACGGCGTCTGGTGCTGCAGCGGTTTCTGGCGCAGGCAACGTTTGCACAGACTGGGTCTGCGCCTGGCGAAACTGCCACTCTTGCCAGGCCAGCGTCACGCCATAGCCAAAGGGCACCATCAGAAACAGCGCCCGCAATACAGCCGGCCTCATAACGCCCTCATTGGTAGCGCCTTAGTGAAAATCGAATCCTGAAAACAAATGACGCCAGGCAACAGCGCCAGCAATAGATTGGCCAGACGAATAACGCCCAGACGCAACTAAAGCGATACATTCAAATAAAAGTACTCATAAGAAAAATACCCAGGCGAGTTTGAATAAACTCGCCTGGGCTTATAACGCTACAGGGTCAGAGTTGATCCCAGGCTGTCTGCCAGTGGTGACCTACACCTGGTTCAAAGCCGTTAGCCGTTGGAAGGTATTGTTTGCAGTAACCCGAGGCAGGGAACGGTTTGCACTCATAAACTTCGCCGGTTTGCGTATGCAATACACGGGTGCCCGCCTCGTAACTTGCCAGGCCTTGAGGGAACACAAAGTGATAGTCCTTCGCCCCGCCTTCACCCGTCAGGTTGACCGGTTGGGTGTCCTGGCGCGTTGTACGGCCATCCACAGTGGTTCCCAACAGAGTCAGGTGATGGGTGCCAGGCTCACTACGCACATCCATTTCCAGCCAGGTACTGTCGCCCTGGGCGAGGGTCTTGATGGTGCCCACCGGCTTGTTGCTGGCGTTGAACAGGGTGGCTTCGACATTCATGTCGCGGTTGGCAATCATGGCCAAACGCACCTTGGCGCGCCCCTTGTCCAGCACGTACTCGGGAGCGATCGCCGACAAAGCCATTCGCGCTTGGGTATCCTCCCTGACGTCCAGCGTCAGTTCATAACGAATCACACCGCTGTCTTTCTGAGCAAACAGGTTGTTATTGCCTTTGACCGGCGCAATAACGCCCTGCTCGTCGCGAATACCCGCTTGAATCAGGGTCTGGGACTGGTTGATGCTTTCCGCCAGCTTGAACGCCCAGTTCTGCGGTTGGCCTTCCTCAGCATTGTCGATAGTGACTTCTACCGAATAGGCCGCGCTTTCACCGGTGGCGGTGAATGCGCGTGCCTTGACCTTGTCACCCACCAGCAAGGTCGCCGATGGCGTGATACTGCCCACGGCACTCCAACCGCCCGGCAACTCGGGTTCGGCAAGGATATTGACATCGACCACGTTGTAGAACGCCGCGTCGGTGTCACCGACGGTCCAGATGCCCAGGATCACATGCGGACCGTTCTTATCCTGAGGGATCACACAGGCATGCTTGTCGCCGCTGACCGGCAGGACGTTCCCACCGTCCACGACACAGAATGGCGTGCCTTCGAACGAGGCGCGCTTAAGCGGCTCGTTCGGGTTCCAGCCATTGCGGGTAATGAAATACTCATGTTTGGTGGCTGGGTGTGCCGCAGTGTATGTCCAGTCGAAATTGATGTTTCTGTCCTTGATTTCGGTCTGGTGCCAACGGTTCGCGGATTGGGCGTCCATGGCCGAGAACAGGCCAATACCGCCGCTGGCGATCTTACCGTCGACCGGCCCCTGCAACGGCGCGCCCCCGACACCGGCCGGAAACCCCTTGAAGGTTTCACCGACACTTTGCGGCTCGTATTGTGCACCGCCGCAGTCCTTGTTCAGGCCTTTCTGGCACTGGAAGGCGCGTGAAGGTGGATCATTCAGATAACCATGAGCCTGTGCACTCTGAGCAGGTATCAACAATGCACTTAACAACGCTAGCGAAGAAACACCGCCCCAGCGCGACAGGTCCTTTTTAATCATTAAATTCGAGCCCTACTTAACCAGACAATAAAACCCACATCCGAAAATATGGAATACGTTTTTCAAGGTTTTTGTACTACGAGCGGGGCCGAATTCTACGGATATAGAAATTAATTAATGTAGGAATAGTTGAATAGTACTAATTGAAATTTCCCAAAAAGGAAAAGCACCACATTTAAGTAGGAACACTCCTACATAACAAAAGATTTAAACGCACTATGGCCAAGCGATAAAAAATCCGCCTAGCCATTCACAGTTCATTCAGGTTGTTAGCGACAACATCACCCTCTTAATTGGAAGAAGGTGATGAAGTAAAACAGGGAAACTACACGTGATATTGCGCGGACAACTCATGCACCGCTTGCAGGAAAGCGCCAGCGTGTTCCGGGTTCACTTCCGGCGTAATGCCATGACCCAGGTTAAACACGTGCCCGGTACCCTTGCCATAGCTGGCCAGGATGCGGCCGACTTCGGCGCGGATCGCTTCCGGCTTGGCGTACAGCACGGTCGGGTCCATGTTGCCTTGCAGCGCGACGCGGTTGCCCACGCGCTGGCGGGCTTCACCGAGGTCGCACGTCCAGTCCAGGCCTAATGCATCAGCGCCGGCGTCGGCGATGCTTTCCAGCCACAGGCCACCGCCCTTGGTGAACATGATGACCGGCACTTTGCGGCCCTCGTGCTCACGTATCAGGCCGCTGACGATCTTGCGCATGTAGGCCAGGGAGAACTCCTGGTACGCCGCCGCCGACAGGTTGCCGCCCCAGGTATCGAAAATCTGTACCGCTTGCGCACCGGCCATGATCTGGCCGTTGAGGTAGGACGTGACCGACTGGGCCAGCTTGTCCAGCAGCAGGTGCATGGCTTGAGGGTTGTCGTAGAGCATCGCCTTGGTCTTGCGGAAGTCTTTCGACGAGCCGCCTTCGACCATGTAGGTGGCCAGGGTCCAAGGGCTGCCCGAGAAGCCGATCAGTGGCACACGGCCGTTCAGCTCGCGGCGGATAGTGCTGACGGCGTCCATCACGTAGCCGAGGTCTTTGTGCGGATCAGGGATCGGCAAGGCTTCGATATCGGCCAGGGTGCTGACGACTTTCTTGAAACGCGGGCCTTCGCCGGTCTCGAAGTACAGGCCTTGGCCCATTGCATCAGGGATGGTGAGGATGTCGGAAAAGAGGATGGCCGCGTCCAGTTGAGGGTAGCGGTCCAGCGGCTGCAGGGTGACTTCGCAGGCGAACTCCGGGTTCATGCACAGGCTCATGAAATCGCCGGCGTGGGCGCGACTGGCGCGGTATTCCGGCAGGTAGCGACCGGCTTGACGCATCATCCACACGGGTGTGACGTCTACAGGTTGCTTGAGCAGGGCACGAAGGAAACGGTCGTTCTTGAGGGCAGTCATGTCGGCATCCGCAAAAAAAGTGCGGGCATTTTCTCAGAGCGCGACGCAAAAGGCACGGCAAGAGCGGTGCCTTTTGTCTATCGGGTCAATTTGTCGCGGACATGGAAGCGCTGCAAAACCAATGTGGGAGGGGGCTTGCCCCCGATAGCGGTGTGTCAGTCTCAGTATCTGTCACTGAACCACCGCTATCGGGGGCAAGCCCCCTCCCACATTTTGATCCCATTTCAACCTGGGATCAGGGTCAGACTTGCAGGTAGTCCAGGATCCCTTCGGCGGCATTGCGGCCTTCGAAGATCGCGGTCACCACCAGGTCAGACCCGCGTACCATGTCGCCACCGGCAAAGATTTTCGGGTTGCTGGTCTGGTGCTTGTACTGGCCTTGTTCCGGGGCTACCACACGGCCCTGGCTGTCGGTCTGGATCTCGAACTGCTCGAACCACGGCGCCGGGCTTGGGCGGAAACCGAAGGCGATAACCACGGCATCGGCCGGAATGATCTCTTCGGAGCCCGGGATCGGCTCGGGGCTGCGACGGCCACGGGCGTCCGGTTCGCCGAGACGGGTCTCGACCACCTTCACACCTTCGACACGGTCTTCACCGACGATCGCAATCGGCTGACGGTTATAGAGGAATTTCACGCCTTCTTCCTTGGCATTCTTCACCTCTTTGCGCGAACCCGGCATGTTGGCTTCGTCACGGCGATACGCGCAGGTCACCGACTTGGCGCCCTGACGAATCGAGGTACGGTTGCAGTCCATCGCGGTGTCGCCACCGCCGAGTACCACGACCTTCTTGCCTTTCATGTCGACGAAATCTTCCGGCGACTTTTCAAAGCCCAGGTTGCGGTTGACGTTGGCGATCAGGAAGTCGAGCGCGTCATACACCCCCGGCAAGTCCTCACCGGCAAAGCCGCCCTTCATGTAGGTGTAGGTGCCCATGCCCATGAACACGGCATCGTATTCGGCGA
>PJQF01000040.1_pt1 | contig 63204 bp, 53 predicted proteins | sample 1503741 | NCBI WGS metagenome assembly PJQF01 (sample SAMN07775949, study PRJNA414020) | Biofilm metagenome, whole genome shotgun sequencing project. | isolation source: biomolecule (vanillin) treated reverse osmosis membrane biofilm | place: India: Nagpur | collected 2017-03-21
GCGCATGTCTTATGAAGCGCGCGGTGGATCATCACAGGAATCGTGAACATGAACTTCAAGTGCTATTGCACAGGTTGGTCCCTTGTGGCCGGCCTGGCGGCAAGCGTACTGGCATTGCCGTGCCTCGCTGGCGTATTGACACTCGATGAAGCTTTGCGGCTGGCCGAAAACAATGCACCGTCGTTGACCGCACAAGACGCCAAAATTCAAGCAGCCACCAGCGCGGCCATTCCCGCTGGCGAACTACCAGATCCCAAGCTACTGCTGGGCGTCCAGAACTACCCCATTGGTGGTCCGGACAGATGGAGCATCGACCAGGACTTCATGACCATGCAAGTGGTCGGGATCAGGCAGGAGATGCCTAACAGCGACAAGCGCAAAGCACGTATCGAGGTCGCGGATGCGGCTGTTGATAGAGCGTCCGCCGAGCGTCGAGTGGCGCGTCTGAACGTCCGACAGTCCACGGCACTGGCCTGGATCAGTAGCTACTCGGTTGAGCGTAAAGATGTGATGTTCCAGGACTTCTATAAAGAAAACCGTCTTCTAAGCGATACCGTCCGGTCACAGATTGCGGGTGGCCGCGCTCAACCCGCCGATGCGGTCACACCTAAACAGGAAGCTGCTCAACTGGCCGAGCTGCAGGATGATTTAGTTCGCCAACGTGCGCAGGCCCGGGCTGCCCTCAAGCGCTGGATTGGCCCTGCCGCCAATGACAAACCGGTGGGCAGCTTGCCTGATTGGCCCATCGAAACCTCTGGTTACTCCCATAAGCTGCAACATCACCCCGAACTAGCTGCTTTTGTGCCGATGACCCGAGAAGCACAAGCCAAGATTCGTGAAGCTAAGGCGGAAAAGCAATCTGACTGGAGCTGGGAATTCGACTATCAGCATCGCGGCCAACAGTTCGGTGATATGGTCAGCGTGCAGTTTTCATGGGATCTCCCGCTGTTTCCTGACTCTCGGCAAAACCCCAAGATTGCGGCCAAGCACGCCGAACTAAACCAGCTTGAGGCTGAGCGCGAAGCCCTGTCACGCGAGCATACCCAGCAACTAGAGGATGAACTGGCCGACTACGAGCGCCTCAATCGTTCAGTCAACCGTAATCAGGAAAGCTTGTTGCCGCTGGCTAAAGAAAAGGTCGAACTCACCATGGCCAGCTACCGCTCCGGCAAGGGTGATTTGAAATCGGTTGTGGCCGCCCGACGCGAACTCATCGAAGCCCGTCTCAAGCAGATTGACGTTGAAGAGCAACGTGCTCTTACCAGCGCTCGCCTGTATTTCTCCTACGGGGAGTCCGCTCAATGATTTTTAAAGTATGGAAAGGGACTTTAGTCGTCGGCATCTCGATTGCCTTGGGTGTTGCCGGTGGTTACTGGTTAGCTCAACCGCGAATGAGCGGAGTAGCTGGTGTTGTGCAGGATCAGGAACCCAAAGCCTCTGCTGATCGAAAAGTTCTGTATTGGTATGACCCAATGTACCCACAACAGAAATTCGATAAACCGGGTAAGTCACCCTTCATGGACATGCAGATGATCCCTCAATACGCAGATACCAAGGGGGACAGCGCTGCCATTCGAATTGATCCAAGCCTGACTCAGAACCTTGGTGTGCGACTGGCTAGTGTCAGTCGAGGCGTATTTGCCTCGACACTGAACGTGGTAGGTGTGCTGGCCTTCAACGAACGGGACGTTGCAGTCATTCAGGCCCGTACGGCGGGTTTTGTCGAGCGCGTGTATGCCCATGCACCTGGTGATGTGCTGAAAGCGAATGCCGCCTTGGCAGATATGTTGGTTCCGGATTGGGCAGCTGCTCAGGAGGAATTTCTCGCCCTCAAGCGTAGTGGCGATGCTGGCTTGCTTACAGCGGCCCGGCAGCGATTGCGGCTAACCGGAATGCCAACTTCGTTAATTGCTCAAGTTGAGCGCAGTGGCAAGGTTCAGCCGAACCTGACTCTGACCACCCCTATTGGTGGTGTGCTTCAAGAACTGAGTGTGCGTGAAGGTATGACGGTGGCCGCAGGCGAGACGCTGGCTCGTGTTAATGGTTTGAGCAGTGTCTGGCTGGCCGTGGCTGTACCAGAGTCGGAAGCTGGGTCAATCGTCATAGGGCAAGCAGCCGAAGCGCGTTTGTCCGCGTTCCCTGGAGTTGTGCTCAAGGGCGTCGTAAGTGCGATTCTTCCGGAAACCAGTTCGGACAGTCGCACACTTCGCGTTCGAGTCGAGTTACCCAATCCGGATGGTCGACTTAGACCAGGTTTGACCGCACAGGTAAGCCTCAACCGTTCGACGGAGCAAAGTGTTTTGTGGGTGCCGAGCGAGGCCGTCATTCGTACCGGTCGACGTGCGTTGGTGATGCTCTCTGAAGACGCTGGTCGATATCGCCCGGTGGAGGTGCAGTTAGGACAGGATAACGATGGCAAGACGGCTATATTGAAAGGCTTGGAAGAGGGGCAGAAAGTGGTGACCTCTGGCCAGTTCCTGCTCGACTCGGAGGCCAGTCTCAAGGGCGTTGTCGCAAGCTCATTGGACGTTTCGCCATCTACTGTAACCGTCGGAGCTTTGCATGAGGCCGATGGTCAGATCGTTGAGATCAACGACAAAGAAGTCACGCTCGCCCACGGTCCCTTCAAGACATTGGGTATGCCAGGCATGACGATGACTTTCCCTCTCGCCACTCCAGCTCTGATGAAGGGCCTAAAAACGGGCGACAAGGTTCGGATTGCTGTCAGCCAGACGGATGATGGTCTGCGCGTTGAGCGTCTGGAACGCTCTGGGAGCCAGCCATGATTGCGGCCCTTATTCGCTGGTCGGTGGCCAACCGCTTTCTTGTGTTGCTGGCGACGCTGTTCGTCACGGCATGGGGTATCTGGGCGGTTCAAAGTACGCCCATCGATGCATTGCCAGACCTGTCGGATGTTCAGGTAATTATCCGTACACCTTATCCAGGCCAAGCCCCACAGATCGTCGAGAACCAGGTGACCTATCCATTGGCAACCACCATGCTCTCAGTGCCTGGGGCCAAGACTGTGCGCGGTTATTCCTTCTTTGGCGACAGCTTCGTTTACGTGCTGTTCGAAGACGGAACTGACTTGTACTGGGCCCGCTCGCGGGTGTTGGAATACCTGAGCCAGATACAGAGTCGCCTTCCGGCCAGTGCCAAGCCCGCCTTAGGACCTGATGCCACAGGGGTTGGCTGGATTTTTCAGTACGCGCTGGTTGATCGCAGTGGTGGGCACGATCTGGCGCAACTGCGAGCCCTACAGGATTGGTTTCTCAAGTTCGAGCTCAAGACACTGCCGAACGTTGCGGAAGTGGCCACCGTGGGTGGCATGGTCAAACAGTACCAGGTCCAACTCGATCCGCTTAAGTTGGCGAACTTGGGTATCACGCAGTCTGAGGTGACCGAGGCGATCGGCAAGGCCAATCAGGAAACCGGTGGGGCCGTGCTGGAAATGGCGGAGACAGAGTTCATCGTACGAGCTTCCGGCTACCTGAAGACGCTCAATGACTTTCGCGCTATCCCACTCAAACTGGGCACCGGCGGTGTGCCGGTCACCCTGGGCGATGTTGCCACGATTCAGTTGGGGCCTGAGATGCGTCGAGGCATCACCGAACTGGATGGCGAAGGTGAGACTGTCGGCGGCGTGGTGATTCTGCGCAGCGGTAAGAATGCTCGTGAAACCATTGCGGCGGTCAAAACCAAACTCGACGAGCTGAAAAGCAGTTTGCCGGCCGGGGTAGAAATCGTCACCACCTACGACCGCAGCAAGTTGATTGATCGTGCCGTGGAAAACCTCAGCCACAAGCTGATCGAAGAGTTCATCGTCGTCGCGTTGGTCTGCGGGATCTTTCTCTGGCACCTGCGCTCATCCCTGGTAGCAATTATCTCCCTTCCAGTGGGGGTGTTGATTGCTTTCATCGTCATGCGCTACCAAGGCATCAATGCCAACATCATGTCCTTGGGCGGGATCGCCATCGCTATCGGCGCCATGGTCGACGCCGCAGTGGTGATGATCGAGAATGCCCACAAGAAGGTAGAGGCCTGGCACATGGCCCACCCAGGGGAGGAACTCAAGGGTGAGCATCACTGGCACGTGATGACCGAAGCGGCTGCCGAGGTAGGACCTGCATTGTTCTTCTGTCTGCTGATCATCACCCTGTCGTTCATTCCGGTGTTCACGCTGGAGGCCCAGGAAGGACGTCTATTCGGCCCGTTAGCGTTTACCAAAACCTACGCTATGGCCGCAGCGGCTGGACTGTCGGTAACTCTCGTACCGGTGTTGATGGGGTATTGGATTCGTGGACGAATTCCCAATGAGCAACAGAATCCGCTAAATCGCTGGCTGATCCGGATCTACGAGCCCGCTCTGGACGCCGTATTACGTCGACCCAAAGTAACACTGCTGGTTGCGTTGCTGGTCTTTGTCAGCGCGTTGTGGCCGATCTCTCGTCTGGGTGGTGAGTTTCTTCCCCCGCTGGACGAAGGGGACCTGCTCTATATGCCATCAGCTCTGCCTGGATTATCGGCGCAGAAGGCCGCGCAACTGCTTCAACAGACTGACCGTCTGATAAAGACAGTTCCAGAGGTCGAACACGTTTTCGGAAAAGCCGGCCGCGCTGAAACCGCGACTGACCCCGCACCTTTGGAAATGTTCGAAACCACCATCCAATTCAAGCCGCACGAGCAATGGCGGCCAGGCATGACCCAGGAAAAACTCGTGGAGGAGCTGGACCGAGTGGTGCGTGTCCCAGGCTTGACCAACATCTGGATACCGCCGATTCGTAACCGCATTGACATGCTGGCTACCGGTATCAAAAGCCCGATTGGTGTGAAAGTTGCCGGTACCAACCTGACGGAGATCGATGCCGTAACCCAAGCCGTCGAACGTGTAGCCAAGGACGTGCCAGGTGTCAGTTCAGCGTTGGCCGAACGACTGACCGGTGGCCGCTATATTGACGTGGATATAGATCGTAACGCTGCGGCCCGCTATGGGTTAAATATTGCCGATGTGCAGTCGATCGTGGCCGGCGCAATAGGCGGTGAAAACGTCGGGGAGACGATTGAAGGGCTGGCTCGTTTCCCGATCAACGTCCGTTACCCTCGCGAGTGGCGTGACTCACTCGGTGCCCTGGAGCAGTTGCCGATCTACACACCTTTGGGTAGTCAGATCACCCTTGGCACTGTGGCGAAGATCAAGGTCAGCGATGGTCCGCCTATGCTCAAGAGTGAGAACGCACGACCTTCAGGCTGGGTGTATATCGACGTGCGTGGCCGGGACATTGCCTCAGTAGTCGCCGATCTTCGACGGATCGTCAGCGAGCAGGTTAAGTTGCAGCCCGGTATGAGCCTGAGCTACTCAGGACAGTTCGAATTTCTCGAAAGGGCCAACGCACGACTCAAACTGGTGGTGCCTGCCACGCTGTTGATCATATTCGTGCTGCTCTACCTAACGTTTTCTCGATTTGATGAGGCCTTGCTGATCATGGCCACTCTGCCATTCGCACTGACTGGTGGGGCATGGTTTCTCTATCTGTTGGGATTCAACCTGTCGGTTGCCACCGGGGTCGGCTTTATCGCCTTGGCCGGTGTTTCTGCCGAATTTGGCGTGATCATGCTGCTCTACCTGAAAAATGCATGGACCGAGCGTCAAGACCTCGTTGACAACACAGAACGCGGGTTGATGGCCGCGATTCGTGAAGGCGCTGTCCAGCGCGTTCGACCTAAGGCTATGACCGTGGCAGTGGTTATCGCTGGTTTGTTACCTATACTTTTGGGAAGCGGTACCGGTAGCGAGGTTATGAGCCGCATTGCCGCCCCGATGATTGGCGGTATGGTTACGGCACCCTTGCTATCGCTGTTTGTGATCCCGGCGGCCTATCACCTCATGCGTCGTCGACACTTGTCCGTTGAGTCTGGCAAGCACTGACGCGTAAAAATGCATACAAAAGGGGCTGCGCTTGCAGCCTCGTTTGAGCTGCACAGCCCGTTTTCATCGGTCCTACGCGCGGTATGTATCGAAATTAGCAAGTTTATGTCTTTTGCATAAACTCGCTAATTTCGATACATACGCTGTGGTCAGTGCAATTACCCACCAGCACTTGCCAGAAAAACGAACGCTGCCACCACTCCATTTCGATGAGCCAAAAAAAGCATCATGCTCAATGCCGACTCAGCATTCGTTACCCTCAAGATCTCTCTTGAAAACGAGGCAAATGACCTTAATATGATCTTATCTTGCCATCATCGTTTTCAATCATGGATGTTTCTCGGGGGTAGGTCGAAATGGCAGAACAAGAAGACGCTAAGCCCGCAAGCGGGCGCTTCAACACAAATGATGAGACGAAGCGGATCGTATGGACCCAGACCGCTGGTCATTGTGAACTGTGCGGCACGGATCTGACGTTCGATTATCGTGCCGGCAAGCCAATGAAATGGGGCGAAGTGGCGCATATCCTGCCCGCCAGTCCCAAAGGCCCTCGGGGACGCGCGGATCATGATGCTGAGGCGCACACAAACAATACCGCTAATCTGATGCTCCTGTGCCCAGGTTGTCATGACAAAATTGATCGTGACGCAGATGGTTATCCTGAAAATGATTTGAGTGGTTTACACCAAGCGTACCTAGAACGCATCCGAATCGCTGCAACGACCCCCGAGGGTGGCAGAGCCATTCCCCTAATTGTCCAGAGTCAGCATTTCCAGACTATCAACGACATTCCCGTTCGCGATCTGTTGACTGCGATGTCTGCTGAAGGACTAACGGCCTTCGATCAAGGCATCAAAATCACTTTCCCTGCGCCCGGACCGCGAGGTAGGGACGCGACCTATTGGCAGAATATCAAAGACAGCGTCCAGTATGAGCTGGAGCAGCAACTCAAGCGTCGCGGCGGCACCTATGGCGATGCGCCTGCACTAGCTGTAGTGGGCTTGGCCGATATTCCAGCTTTGATGATGTTGGGTCAGAGCATCGGCGACCGTTCTAAACGCTTGATCTTCTCTTTTAACCGCGAGCATCTTCTGCGCTGGCCCGATCAGTCCGCTGAGCCGCCCAAGTTTCTGTTTACTCCTCCGCCGGACGGTGATGGCCCACTGGCGCTAGTGCTCTCCATTTCTGCGCAAGTTCCAATTCGCGACGTGACTGACGCCATTCCAGGTGCGCGCATTGCAGAGCTGTCGATTCCGGAACCTAGCTACGCGATGGTACAGAACCGTCGGGTGATTCATGCCTTTCGCGACGCACTCCAAATACGACTGAGCCAGCTTGAGGCTCTGACTCCTGATCCTATCCACGTCTTCGCCGCCATTCCTGCGGCACTGGCCATCGAGTTTGGCGCGTTGCTCACAACGCAGCATCAACATACGTACCTGATCTTCGATCGGGACAAAGAAAACCACGATCGGTTTACGCAAACACTGCAATTGGGCTCGGTGGCCCAGGAGGCTATGTAAATGCTTTTGAGCAACGAACAGACCAAGCGCAGCAGTTGGGAATATTTTCTGCTTCGCGCCGCGCGGGAAATCTCGCTGTCGGAAGCGCAGTACGAAAAAATCAATGACCGCTACTCCCAATTGGAAAAAATCCTCTCGGCTTCTGACAATCCGTTGCTCGCTGAGGCCCATATCTTCGTTCAGGGCTCAATGCGGCTGAAAACCACCATTAAGCCAATTACCGGTGCGCCTGCGGATCTGGACACCATTGATGCGGACGCGATTATCTGGCTCCCTCACGCTCAAGGCGCTGGTGCGAAGGAAGTTCTAGAGGCGATCGAACAGCGTTTTAGAGAAGGCTCCCGCGTTCAGGAAGAAGTTAAGCAACTACGTCGTGGTATTCGGATCGTTTATGCCGACGAAAATCCAGGTTTCCACATTGATGTCACACCTGCCCGCGCGATCAACGGAAATGGTGAAGCAAACGGCGAGGGTAAGCTGGAGGTTCCGGATCGGGACACAGGGTGGAAAGCAAGCAGCCCTATTCCTTACTCGAATTGGTTGCAGGTCGCATCCGCCCAGGAAATCTCCCTGGAAAGCTTGGTGATTGCCAAAAGCCAGCGAATGCTTGATGCCGCGACACAAGATCCTTTGCCGCATTATCAGGACTACATCGATCAAGATCCCCTGCGTGCGACCATAAAGCTGCTTAAGCGGCATCGCGATGAATGGGCCATCAATACAAGGAGCGCTGATACTCGCCCCATATCGGCGGTCATCACCACCCTGGCCACTCACGCATACCTGGATGTCGTGAAGGAATCGCAGTCGAAGCCTTTGGCTCCGCTCGATGCAATTTTGGAAATCGTCCGCAGAATGCCGCAGCACATCGCGCATAGAGGAAACGATTGCTTTGTCTGCAACCCTGCCGATAACGGCGAAAACTTTGCAGAAAAGTGGAATCGGCCAGGCGAGGGGCAAGGCTATCGTCAAGCATTTACCAAGTGGCATGCGGACGCCAGTGCATCCGTATCATTGGGTTTGGAAAGTTTTGAATCCAACGATTCCTTTGCCGAGGCAGTGAAAAAGAATTTCGGTATTGCACCGGCATTCATCACGGCAGTGAACAATGAGATCCCTGCGAATTGGACGATGCCCGGCCGACCGGATGGCACTACTCGAAACTCTGCTTCGATGGGTTCGCTCTTCGGAGGTGCCAGCGGTGGAGGAACCTCTCAGTCGAGCGTAAAGCCAGTTGGACGCCTTGGCTGATCCCATTAAGACGCCATTGCAGCGCGGAATCGCCGCACTGCGAAACACCCTAGGTCAGGATGCTGCCGATGCATTGCTCCAGCCCGCACCCATGCGGGCTGACGAAGCGGCGTGCTTTCACTTCCCCTTGCCCATCGATTACACGGGGCAGGAGCGGCGCCTGCGTATTGGTTTCCCCTCCAACTTTCCCCGTGGGCTCTTGCGGCTGAACGTCGAACCCTCTCCATGGCTGGTTTGGCCGCATGCCACCAAGTCGGGGCTTTGCCTTCATGGCTTTCAGGAACGCCCCATCATGGGCTCCCCGGAGGTTGTGGTAGAGGACAGCCTTGCTCGCTTGGCCCAGATCGTTTCGTTGTCCAAGATGGGATCAAGCCAGGCAACGCGCGATATCGAATTTCAGAATGAGATCACTACCTACTGGTCTTTTCAGCACGGTCAGTCATTCCAGAACCTTTTACTGTTGGATCGACCTCAGGCTGCCTCGCAGTTGTTTGCACTCAGCGATCCGCGCCGGGCTGTGCCATCCGGTCAGGAAACGGTTTGGTTAGCATCGAACGTAGCTGCACTCAAAGGGCATTACCGACGGGTTGTCGGGCGTTCCGCTGTCATTCGCGCGGCCGAAACTCCCGGTTTTTACGTCAAGCTTCAGACTTATCCGGATATCCGCACCCCGGATCCAGAAAATTTATTGCCGTGGCTAACGCCCCACCTTCAACCAGACGATGCCGAGCAATTGCTGGCATGGTTTGAGCAGCATGGAACGTTGGCGAGTCGATGGATTGTTCTGGAGCTTCCAGGAGGGACAGATGCTCCAACATATTGCCTCAATGTGCGCTCGCTCGGTGTACAGCAGGAGCGGGGGGCAAAGTTTGGCTTGCGTACAGCGCGGCGCCGCCCAGCTATCGCAAATGCACATCCTCCGGCACTCGTCCGAGCAACTGCCCTGGACGTGCTTGATCGAGCGTCCATTCTGTCCCGCGATATAAGCGGTACTGCACAGCACCTTGAAAATGCTCGAGTCGTTTGTGTTGGCGTTGGCTCGTTAGGCAGTGCGGTGGCAATACAATTGGCACGATCCGGTGTCGGCCACCTTACCCTCATCGATCCTGACACTTTGGTGTCAGCCAATCTGGGGAGGCACGTTCTGGGAGCGGATAGCCTAGGTAGACTGAAAGCCTCAGCGTTGAGGGACAAGATTCTGTTAGATCTTCCGACGACAGAATGCACAGCTTATTCGACTTTTGCCGAAGTAGTGATGAGCAGCAAACCAGAAGTGTTCGATACCGCAGATCTGGTGGTGATCACGACAGCAGACTGGCAGTCGGAGGTCACTGTATGGCGAGCCAAATCCAGCGGCGTTACTTGGGGGCTTTTACAAGCCTGGAGCGAACCGTACACCCAGGTAGGCCATGCGTTATTCGCACCAGCCGGCACTTTTGATGGTCGTCATTTATTCACGGATATCGGCGATTTTCTGCATAGATTTACAGAGTGGCCGGGAGGAGGTGTGGTTCCACTGCCCGCCTGTGGGGAAAGCTTTATTCCCGGCGGCTCACTGGGCATGACCAATATCGCCTCTATGGTGTCGCACGTGGCTTTACGCGCTTTGACCGGCAACATCGCCACTGCATCTTGGGTCAGCAGTATCTACAGGCCTGAAGATGTTCTGAGCCTAGGAGGCCAATACCATGGTCCCAAACTGCCAGAGGGAGCGCAGCAAATCCTACTCGAGCGCGGATGGCCGGAAGATAAGGACGAAACGGTATGACGGATATAGCTTGGCGCTGGAGATGGGCGGAGGTGGATTCCGAGCTATTGGTGTCGCAAGCTGTCGTGGACATCTTGGATAGTCATCGGCAGGGCCTTTTTGGCGTGGAGCGAGGGGGACAGTTATTCGTCAACCCGGTTAATCCGGAAGGGTTGCTGCTGGCCTTGGCCACGTTGCCTCATCGCGCCGATCGGTCAGGCTGGTCTTGGCTAGAGTTGGATGCGGAGCGGTGCCGTCAGGAGATCCAAGCTGCCAACGAACAAGGGTTACGTCTGGTGGGCTATTGGCATACGCATCCCCAATCTGTTCCGGTGATTTCTCCGGCAGACATAGGAAGTTTCTCCAGATTTGCTGCGCGTTACACGCAGGATCTGCCGCACCCAATAGCCGTTATCGTTGGCAAGTCCGAAAAACCAGAAGGCATCAAGGCTTGGTCGTTCAGGGGCGGCAGATATATTGAGGCAACCTGGCTTAGATAAGCTTCAAGTCGGTGCCATGGGAGGCACGTCAGCGGTTACCCTTACCCGCCAGCATTAGCGCGAAGAGCTCTGCCTGAAAGCGAGCATCATCCAATGCATTATGGTTCGGTTCGCTGAGTGGCTTCAGCGCAGCGGTCATCTTGGATGATTTTGTTTCCTGCCAGCTGCAACCTACAGCTCCCATGAAGTAGGCCTTCATGTCGATAGCGGTAAAACCAAAGGGGTTGGTTTCCAAGTATTTGTGGAAGTAGTAGTTGACGAATGACCAGTCAAACGGTGCATTGAGTCCTACGAAAATGACCTTCTGCCCCGTTTGGCAGGATGATTTCAGCCATTCACCAAATGTCAGCATCGCCTGTTGCGGAGTGAGTCCTTCGCGCTCCAGCTTCTCCAGACTCAGCCCCGATACTGCCAGTGCTTCTGGGTCGTGTTTTGGACTGTCAGGTCGTAGTTCAAGATAGATGGACGTGGCAGGTTGATCTACAAGGCAAGCTCCAATGGAAAGCAGACTGTATTCGCCTGGTATAGGTCCAGAAGTCTCGACGTCGACGGAAACATAAAGCTCATCAGGGTTCATGTCATATCCTTTTCGTGTAGTTGCCAGATCACGCTCAAGCTCGTAACCATGTGACGGTGGAAAGGCGGCAAAGCCATTGCCCAATTTTTTGCTGTTGCACTCGCTATCCGGCGTTCGAGCAGCGGCAGTGCATGTCTACCGGAGGAGTGCACGTTCCTTTGGTCAGCTCTGCGCCCGAGCATAATGATGTGTGTCATTCTCTAATCGCGGATGAGGGGCGGACAATCATGAGCGAGCGTTGGATAGTCAAGTGCCAGAATACTGAGGACGGTACTGGCGACATCATCATTGACCTACCTCCAGAGTTGCTTGACCAAATGGGGTTAGGTGTTGGGGACGACCTGGAGCTAACGGTAGCGAATGGCACATTAGTGCTGACGCCCATGGACAATGCAGCATCAGTGCGGCCCATGTTTGCTGGCGTCCTGCGTCATGATGCCTATCATGCTTACCGCACGCGTCTGGAGGCGCTTCTTCATATCTCCGTCAATGCTTCGGATCTGGACATTCACGACATGATAGTAGCTGGCTTCTCGGCCAGCCTGATCAAGGTGCTCTGTGATGATGGAACCCTAAGCGACGAAGAACGCGACAGAATCATTCAACCCAAAACGCTAAAAACAAAACTGTCAGCCAATCAGCTCTTAACCCTGCCTGTGAGCGATCGCCTTTTCCGGTTTGTACATATTACCGCCATGGCCGAGGTGATCTTCGGTGACAAAGTTAAGGCCAAACAATGGCTTTCCAAACCAAAAGCCCGCTTTTTGGGAGAAAGCCCATCGTCGATGGTCGCTTCAACCTTTGGCACACATCTAGTCGAAGAAATGCTGATTCAAGTGTCGGAGGGCATGTCATTTTGATTCAGCCGCAGCCAAACGGCATCTACCGCTCCTTGAGTAACATGGATTTCAGGCGCCTATACCGGGGTTGCCTTGCCGATACGGCATCCACGGGCATCCATTGAAGCACTAGGTTTCACCCACATCGGCACCTACCGCTGAGAAAGATACACGCACGGCAATGGCATAGCTGGGTACTGGCGCAAACCACTCTATCCGGTGACAGCTCGATAGAAATCATCCCGTTCAGTGAGATGAAGGGAGAAGACGAAACAGCCATGATGTCACCCTGCTGCTATCCGTCGGCATCGGAACCTGATGATCCGCTGGCAGCTAAGCTGAGTGATGCTTCTCGTTCGAATCGGGTTTTTTGATCGGCAGGAGGTAGTCATGAATTTGGCAGATTATATTTCAGTGCTTTCTGATGGTGAGAAAATAGACGGATGCCAAATCACCACACCAGATGCTGTAGCGATCGCCCGCCTGCATTTCCCTTCCCGTGCCTATTGTCTTGTTGCTGATTGGGCAATATTGGATCTCGACGTCACAACAAGTCAGCGGAAAGCCATTACGGACAGGGAGCTAATTCCTGCTCTCGTTTACGCTTCGACCGTTATCCAAGACAGTAAAGGTCGCTTCGCACCTGGTGATTGGGTCAAAACAACACTGGGTGTTTCTTTCACCCACAACTGCTTGTTTCTAACAAAAAACACGGTTTATGTGCTGATGGGGGCCGGTCGAAGGGTGCGTACAGATTTAGACATCGCACTGAGCCTGTGCTGAAAAACTCACTCCCACACAGGTGAGTGCCAAGTCGCTCTCGCATAGCGTTCAGGCATGAATGAACGCCGTTGCTGTTGTGTCAATCTATGTTGTTACCAATCGAGCGTCGTATTTGAAATGTGACGTGTCTGTGTCAGTCTATGTTGCTGTTGTATGGATCCAGGATCAAGCTACAGGCCCCGGTTTACTGGATGGGCTGTGTCAAACTATGTTGTTGGTAACCACCTGGAGGCCGTCGCGTCTCCAGGCCCTAGCGAAAGGATGCGTCGTCGATGCAACCGTGCCTCGTTCACGAACGCTTGAACAACCGCCGATTTATAGTCGCCAGCAACACCCAAGGGCTCTCCGGTGCCGGCACCGTGTTTCACTACCGTGTCGATGGGGACGCTGTTTCGGGCACTTACCAAGGCGGTCGAATCCGTATAGGCCAGCAGGTCGGACGTGTCACCGGGCCCGAAAGCATTGAGCTGCTTTATCAGTGCCTGAACACCGAAGGTGAGCTGTTGGCCGGTTGGTCCCGGGGCACGGTAGGCCTTGATTCTGCCGGGCGCACCACGTTGAGTTTTGTGTGGGGATGGCTGTCAGGTGCGACGGGCGGCGGCGAGTCCTGTTACGTGGAGGTCGGCGCCTAGAGGCCACGTGTTTCGCTGGGTCACGGCACAAACTCCACCTTCAACCCACGGCTCGCACTGCGTCCCTGATCATCACTGACCCGCAGCCGGTATTCCCCCGACTTGCCCGGCCGCCAGTTCAGTGTGGCTTGCGGCGGGCCCTGGCCGATCAGGGTCTGGTCGGCAAACCAATACAGCGTCGCCGCATCGCTGGCCGCATTGGCAGTGAGTGGGATACTTTCCTGCGGCTGGGACAGACGCAACTGATAGCTCACCTGCGTCAGCGGCGAGCGTATCTGCGGCGCTTCGGTTTGATCGCTGATGCGGTTGGGTTGGCAGTTCTTCATGACGTTGGGCGGCGTACGTCGAGGCAGGCCGGCTGCCCGGTACAGGCGCTGCACGTCACTGGGCCAGAACTCGAAGACTTCTTCGCGGGTGTATTGCGCATCGAACGGCGGGCACGCGGCCTTGCCGGTACGCGTGTCGATCAGTACCGGGCGGTGCAGGTTGGACACGCGAATCGGTGACACGCCGGGAATGTACCAAGTCTTGCGTGTCTGCGGGCACCAGCGGTTGGGTAACTCGCCGGAGGCGGCGCAAACATCAATGCGCACCAGCCCGGCGGGCGGCTTGTCGGCTTTAATCACGACATTGGGCAGCGCCAGAGGCAAGGCGTCGGCGATCCGAAAGAACAACGGCGCAGCGGTCTTGGCACCGATAAACGCCGGGTTCGGTCGGCCATCAAAGTTACCCACCCACACCACCAGCACGTACGGGCCGACCAAGCCTGCGCTCCAGGCATCGTGAAACCCCCAAGACGTGCCGGTTTTCCAGGCGGTGCGCCAGTGGCGGCCGGGCAAGCCATCCGGGCGTGGGTTGCGCCGTAGCATGTCGCGCACCATAAATGCGGCCTGGGGCGTGAGCAACGGCGCACCGGTGGCTTGCGGTTGTTCCTGCAAATAGCGCAACGGCCGCAAATGCCCGTCACCGGCCAGCATCACATACAAGCGCGCGAGCTCTTCCGGTGTCATCTCGCCGCCGCCCAAGGCCAGCGCCAGGCCGTAATGGCTTTCGTTGCGCAACCCTTTGATGCCGGCACGTTGCAGCAACCCATACAGCGAAGGCGACTGCACTTGGCTGGCGAGCCACACCGCCGGGATATTGCGACTGCGGATCAAAGCATCCCGCGCCGTCAGTGGCCCGACAAAGCTGCCGTCGAAATTTTCCGGCTGGAAGTAGCCGAAGTTACTCGGCAAGTCCTTGAGGATACTCATGGGGTGGATCACCCCCTGATCCAGCGCCAGCCCGTACAGAAATGGCTTGAGCGTCGACCCGGGTGAGCGGCGTGATAACACGCCGTTGACCTGGCCGTGGATGCTTGTGGATAAGTAATCCGCAGAACCCACCAAGGCCTTGACGCTCTGGTCGCGGCTGTCGATCAGGATCGCTGTGGCGTTTTCCACACCTGTACTGCGCCGTTCGGCAATAAAGCCTGTGATCAGGCGTTCGAGCAATTGCTGTAAGGGCAAGTTAAGCGTGGTGTTGAGTTCGTTGCCGGCCTGGGACGCCAACAGTTGTTCGCTCAGGTGTGGCGCCAGAAAAGGAATTTGCTGGCGGTTGCGCGCCTCCAGGGGCAAGTCGAGCAAACTGGCGTTGCGCGGGTCCTGTGGATAAGTTTCGCGCCATTCATTCATCAATCGCAGCCGTGCATGTTGCAGCGATGGCCCGAAGCGCGCACGCCGACCCGGCTGTTGCGGAATCACCGCCAACGCCAAGGCTTCGGACAACGATAGCTGTGCCGCCGACTTGCCGAAATAAATGCGACTGGCCGCCTCGGCGCCTTCGATATTGCCGCCCATGGGCGCCAGGTTCAGATAGGCCTCAAGGATGTCGTGCTTGCTGTAGCGCGCTTCCAGCCACAGCGCCAATGCCATCTGCTGCAACTTGCCCGGTACTTGGCGAGTGTTGAGGTCCCACAGGCGGCGCGCCAGTTGCATGCTCAGTGTCGAGCCGCCCTGGCGCTGGCCACCGCTGTAGGTGGCCACGGCCGCGCGCAGCAGCGCGGGGGGATTGATGCCCGGGTGCCAATAGAAATTGCGGTCTTCCTTGAGCAGCAACGCCTCGACCAGTGACGGCGACATACGCTCAAGGGGCAGCCACAGGCGGTACTGTCCGTCGTCCGCCAAGGTCATGCGCAGCAGCGAGCCGTCGTCGGCCAGCACTACCCGTGACGACGTCACGGCCTGTTCCAGCGGGGCATGGGGCCACAGCCGCAGCCCCGCCAGTAACACCGCCGCTGCCAACAGCGGCGTCAGGCGTTTAAGGCTTGGTAATTTCAAGCTGGCCTACTTTGCCGCGCCCTTGCAGGGTGGTTTCGTACATACCTTCGGCATAGGCCGGTGGCGTATTGAACGTACCTGCGTTGGTGGCGCGCACGCGGTAGACGAACGTGCCTACATCGCGCAGCGCGGTGCCGTACAACACCACGCGATCGTCACGCACATCCACATAGTCCGGCTGCCAATTGCTCAGCTCGGTCTCGCCGATAGGCGCTTGCCAGGTGTCGGCTTCTTCGCCGTCTGCGGTTTCGGCGTATTCGGAATCTTCACCCTCGCTTTCATCGGTACTGGCGGACTCCGGCTCCGGCGGCACGTTATACACAGGCTCGACGCCACCCGGCAGCAGGTCGACCACGGCCACTTGCTGCACTTGGTCACGGTCGGTGGCGCGCAGGCGCAGGCGCACCAGGAACTCATCGCCGACCGCGACTTTGCTCACCGGCTCGCCTTTGAGGTCGAGGTACTCGTGGATGATTTCCAGGCCGTTGTTGATCGGCTTGAGCTGAGTACCCTTATCGAAGCCGGCTTCGCTGAGCATGTAGAACGCGGCTGGGCCGGCGGATTTTTCCATCACCAGCTTCTGCGTGGTGAGCGGCACGGCGGCGCGCGGTGGCTGGCCGGCCATTTCCAGCAGTTGCTGTTGCTTGTTACCCAGCCAGGCGGTGGCCTTGAGGGTCATGTCGCTTTGCGCACGCTGGCCATAGTTATCCAGGGCGCGCAGCAACAGGGCGGCGGACAGCGAGTTGTAACGCTGTTCGTTGAGGCGCTTGCCGAGTTTGTCCAGTAACGCCGTCGGCACATCGTCCAGCAGCTCGGGGAAATGACGCGCCAACAGATGCAAGTGTTCAGCGTCGTGCACCAGCGGGTCGTAGTACAGGCCGTCGCTGTCCCACTTATCCACAAGTGAACGCCACGGGACTTTACGGAACAGTGCATCCGCCTGGCGATCCTGTTTGAGCAGCTTGTAACTGGCAGCCAGGTAAGCGGCGCCCAGGTCGTTCTGCCAGGCGTCCTTGAAGTAATTCTCGTAGCGCTCGCGGATATCGCTCAAGGCGCCGCTCACCAGAATCCCCTGACGGCTCAGCAAGTAGCTGGCGTAGGCACGGTTGCGCAATTCCGACAGGCCTTCACTCGGACCATTGGCCAGGTCTGTCAGATACGCATTGGCGCGTACCAGCAGGTCTTCCGGCACCGGTAGCCCGCGTTCCCTCGCTTCGATCAGGAAGTCGGTCGTATACAAGCTGGCGTACGGCGCCACGTCCGGGTTGGCCGCCCACAAGCCAAAGCCGCCGGCCGAGTTCTGGCGTTGGCGCAGCATGCGGACCGCGCCGCTGAATGCTTGCTCGGCTTCTGGCGCAGTGCCACCCCAGATCAACGCCGGCATGGCCTTGGACACCAGTTGTTCGGTGCAGGCATACCCGTAGTCATCCAGGTAATGCTTGAGGCCGTTGGCCCACACCAGTGGCGAGGCCGCCACACCCAGTTGCACATCACGCAATTGGCTGAACAGTTCACGCGTTGGCTTGAGTTCTTTGCTGGCGCTGTCAAAGCGGCCCAGGCTTAGGGCCACGCGTTGCTCGCTCAGTGGGCGAATCGACGTGGTTTCCGCGACCTGAATGCGTTTGCCGTCCGGCAATACTGCGACAAAACGCAGGTCCGCCGAGCCGAGGGTTTCGCCGACCTTGATCTTGAACTCTGCCGTGCCTTCCTTGCGCGGTTGCAGTGACAAGGTGCTGCCCTTGTCGCCCTGCACGTTGAGGCCGTCGCTGGTCTGCACTTCAAACTTCACATCCGTCGCAGCCTCCAGGTTGCTGAACACCCCGGCGCTGACATTGAACACATCTCCCGGCGCGACAAACGCTGGTACGTTCGGCGTTATCACTATTGGCCCGCGCACCTCGGTATTGGCCTCGCTGACACCGACGCTGTCGGTATCCACCGCCACCGCAAACAGGTGCAGCTTGCCGTTGAAGCTGTCCGGCACCTGGTAATGCAGCACCGTCTCACCGGCGGGCAAATCCACCAGCCCAGACCACCAGGCCACTGGCGGCTGATGCTTACGCTTGAACGGGTTGAGATGATTGGCCAGGCCGCCTTCTGTATCGCCACCGGGTGCTGCGCCACTGAGCAGGCGGCTGAATTCCGGCAGGATCAGGTCAAGAATCTGACTGGTGCCGACTTCAAGCGCACGCTTCTGGAAGAAGAAGCCCAACGGGTCCGGCGTCTGATAGCGCGCCACTTGCAGGATACCTTCGTCCACCGCGTAGACCACCGCGCGACCGGGGCGGTCGGCAGTGACCTTGATATCCAGAGTCTGCCCCGGCTCAATCTTCGCCGGGCCTTCGACCTTCAGCGCCATGCGCCGTGCATCCAGGTTGATGCTGAACGGCACCACGCCATAGGACAGCGGGCTCATGTAGACCTCGGACGAGCCGATGTCCCGCACAAACTGCACGTTGACGTAGGCATTGCCCTCAAGCCCTGCAGGCACGCGGATATGTTGCACGCTGTTGGTGCTGTCGGCTTTGAACCACTGCTGTGTGTAAACCTTGTCACGCTCGATGGTGATCAAGCCGGCACCGGTGTACGGCGCGCGAATGCTGATCGCGATCTCGTCACCTGTGGCGTAGCTGCGTTTATCCAGGCGCAATTGCAACTCGGCGTTACGCTCCAGGGAGCGCGAAGTGTTGCCGCGCCCGGCCACGCTGTAGTCGATCTGGTTGAGCAGGTTGCCGTTGGCGTCCTTGAGTTGCAGGGTGAAATCGCCCGGCGTGCCGGTGTTCAGGGGCTGCTTGGCACCTTCCTTGGTCATCACCAGCGGCGAGGCCGGTTGGCTGATGTTCTTGATGCGCGACTCGTACTTGTAGGTGCCGTTGGACTGTTTCACCAGCACCGACACATAGCGGTGCTCGATGACTTCGCTGGTCAGGCCGTCCACCGCCACGGGTGTAAGGTCCGGCGCGACGGCCAGCCATTGCACTTGGCGTGGGGCGTCTTTGGCAACGTACGACAGCGAATCCTGACTTTTCACACCGACCAGATAAGGCGCGGATGACACCAGCAGCGCATTTTGCGCAGCGACGTTACGGCCACCTTCAGCTTCGAACACTTGGGTCATCACTTGCAGGCGATAGGTGCTATTGGCGAAGCGTTGCAAGTTGAGGTCAAGCAGCGCCTGGCCGTTGTCGTCGACCGTGGTTTCCGCCAGGTCTTCGGTGCTGGCTTCTTCCAGCGAGTCGTTGAGGCGGAAGCGGTACTCGGGGTAACGGTCGAAGGCCGCCAGTGTGGGGCTCAGGGACATTTTGGCGGTGACGCGACGGCCCGATGCCGGGGCGCCGAACAGGTGCATCGCGGTGACTTTGGCCACCACTTGGTCGGGTGGAATCCAGCCCAACACCGGGGTGTCGTGCAGGCTCAGGCTGACCTTCATGCGGTCTGGCTCGAAATCACGCACTTTGAAGCTGACACTGCCCAGGTCGGTGCGCGTGTTTTTCTGGCCAATCAGTTGCAAGGTCGCGGTGTAGTCCCCGGCGGGGGCGACTTCACTGCTGGGGAAATCAAAGGTTTCAAAACCGCTGGTGGACAGTTTCAGCGGCTGACGAATGACTTCCAGGCCCCGTGGGTCGGTGATTTGCAGCTCCACTGGCAGGCCTTGTAATGCGCCTTTCCAATTGCCGCTGCGCACGATCATACCCAGGTGCGCCGTTTCGCCGGGCCGATACAGGCCGCGGTCGGTGAACAGGTAGGCGCTCAGGCGATCAATCGCGCCGTCTTCTTCCAAACCGCCTACGTCAAAGCGCGACAAATCCAGCTGTTGCGACTGACGGGCAATCGGCAGGAACGACTGGTCGTTGCCGCGAGTGACGACATACATCAGCGGCGTTTTCTCACGGCGCAATTCATCCAGCTTGGCGAAATGCGCATGGCCTTCGGCATCGGTGCGGCCGCTGCTGACCGGCAACCCGTTACGACCAATGATGTCGACTTGTGCGTCGGCCACTGGCGAGCCGTTACCAATGGATTGCACGTAAACATCGTGGCTGCCGTCGCTGGAGCGTTTGGCGATGATGCCAAGGTCGGTGACCACGATGAAACGCAAGTCGCTGGTGCTGCTGCGCGAGTAATCGAACGTGCGCTCGGCGGGGTCATCCTGAGGGCTGAGCTTGAGCACAAAGATGCCGCGACGGCCGCCGTTGGCGGTGAGGTAGTGGCTCAGGTCGACGTTGTCGTAGACGGTTTTCGCCGGGTCATTGGACGACAGCGGAATATCCAGCGACTGACGCTCCACCATGCGGTCGAAATACTCATTGCCAAAATTCGGACGGGCGAAGCTGCCGCTGCTCTGGTCCACCAGGTGCTGCAACTGATTGGGCAGCAGGCGGGCGATTTCCACATGGGCGCCGGGCACGCCACGGGCCATGAAGCCCAGGCGTTTTTCGCCGTTGAGGCTGAGCAAGGCGCCGTCGGACAGGAACTGCAACGTGCGCGGGTACGCCGGCATGCTGATCAGCGACGCTGTAGGGTCTTTCGCCAGGTAGCCGCCGATGGCTTCCAGGTTGGCGGGCACGCGTACATACAGCGCGCGGCCTGCCGGCGCCTTGAACTTGAAGGCGTGAAGCGTATTCAGCGGTTCGACGCTGGGTACGTGGGTCAGGTTGACCTTTGAACTACGCGCCAGCAGTGCATCGTCGATCTCGTTGCTGTAATAGGGACGGATATCATCCTGGGCTTTTTCCGGCAGCAGCCAGGCCTGGACCTTACCGGCAATGGTGTCATCGGCCACGGCGCTGGAACTGCTGAACATCAGCACGGGTTCGGGTTCACCGCGCGCGTTGTCGACAAAGCTGACTTCGGCGCCGGTAAAAGTCAGGCGATAGCGACCGGGTACGGTGACTTCAGAGACCAGCGGTGCGGTACTGGCATTGCCGCCGTCGCGGGCCTTGATCCCTTCATCGAGCTTGGCGCTGACGGGCGTGCTTTCCAAGGGCGTGGCCAGGGCGGCGGAGCGTACGTAGGCGTTGAGCCTGGTGTCGTCGAAGGTGATTTCCGGGCGGTTGGGTAACTGGGCATCGCGGTAGGCCAAGCCTTTGCCGAGGGTTACCGAGACGCGCTTGCGTAGGCTGTCTTCATCGACGGGGTGGGAAAAATGAAAAGTCGCCACCAGCTGTTTCAACGTCGGGTTGGACGGGTCTTGATACAGCTCGTTTTGCGCCAGGGTGGCGCGGAACGGTTGAGTGGAAAACTGACTGCTGTACTGGGTGAGCAATACACCGTCGGCCAGCAGCTTTTTCTTGGCCAGGTCGAGGGTGTAATGGGCGTCGACGGGCCAGTCTTTTTCCGGTACGAACAACAAGGTGTGGTCGTCGGACCAACGCCAGGTGCCGGCCACTTCAGGTCTTAGGGTGATGCCTTCAGTGACGGGCTTGCCAATGGCCGCCAGCGGAGCCACGGACTCGGCAAAGCGCACCTGCAAGTTATCCACAACCGGTGGTTGTTGGGTGTAATCAGTCAGGTTCGGTTTGTGCAGTGAATAGCCGACGGTGTGCGGTTGCGGCAGGTGCGAGTACCACTGCCAGCCATAGAAGCCGGCAGCGGCCAGCAATACCAGACCCAACAGCCCGGCACCGGCCTGGCGCGGGTAAGCGCGTGCTTTATGGCCCAGGTTTGCCAGGCCATGGCCAATGGCGCGTAGCCAGGGCGGCGGTTGCCATTGGCCGAAGAGAGCACTCACCACAGTCAGTAAAGCGCCGAGAATCCGGCGGCTGGTCGCTTTCAACGAATCGAGCATGGTGAGCATCCCTGGCTAAGTGCGGCCTATATTACACGCGTCTTTGATACAAAAGATGACGTGAAATCGCCGACTTGCTCAGGCGTGCTGCACAAAAGTGAGACGCACCGCAAAACCAATCAAAAGACTGCCAAATAACCACTGTTGCACGCGCTGCGCCGAGCGATTGCGCGCCAGCCAGTGGCCGATGCGCGCGCCGGCCAGGGCGTAGCAGCCGTCGAATACGAAACCGACGCTCACCAGGATCACACCGAGTAACGCAAACTGCGCTGCCACCGGGCCTGCTTGCGGGTTGATGAATTGCGGCAGCAGCACCGAGCAGAACAGCAGGGCCTTGGGGTTGAGCAGATTGGTGAGCAGGCCGCGCTGAAAGGCCGTGCGCCAGGCATGCACCGAAGGTGCGCCCTGGCTTTCGTTGAGCGACGTCAGCCGATTGGCGCGCAGGCACTGCACGCCAAGCCACAACAAGTAGGCCGCGCCACCGAGGCGCACCACGTCGAACGTCCACGGCGCCACTTTGAACAACGTCGCCAAGCCCATACCGGCCAACGCCACATGGCATGCCCGGGCCAGCCCCAAGCCGAGTGCCGTGGTCAGCGCCAAGGCCTTGCCCTGGCGTGCGCCGGTTTGCAGCAGCAGGATCATGTCCGGCCCCGGCAACAGGAAAGCGACCGATAAGGCCAACAGAAATAACCAGAGCTGCGCCATGTTTCACCTCCCTCGATTGGTCGGCCAATTCTAGGATTGAAAGGCAGGGCAGGTGCTTGCGAAGTCAGCCAGATAAGCGTCTAGTCTTGGCACTATCTGCCACCAATACAGCCTACGGCCATCCACTTATGCCAAATTTCAAACTTGACGCGTTCGACCGCAAGATTCTTGAGGCCCTGCAACGGGACGGTCGCCTGAGCAACGTGCAACTGGCTGATGAGATCGGTCTGTCCGCCTCCCCGTGTTTGCGCCGCGTGCGTCTGTTGGAAGAGGCCGGGGTGATTCGCGGTTATCAGGCCACGCTGGACCGCGATGAAGTGGGGTTGGGCATGATGGTGTTTGTGGGCGTAAAGGTGGAGCGGCACAACGACACCGAGGCGAATGCCTTTCGCGAGGCGGTGACGGCATTACCCGAGGTGATCTCGGCATTTTTGGTTTCGGGGGAGTCGGACTTTCTATTGCAGGTGGTGGTGCCGGATTTGCGCGGCTATGAACGGTTCGTCACTGGCAGCCTGTTGAGGCTGCCGGGGGTGAGGGATATTCGCAGCAACTTCGCGATCCAGACCGTGAAAACCCCAGGCGCCTTGCCCCTGGGGCATTTGCCGGGTTAAGGGCTGGAAAACACTGCAAAACCAGTGTGGGAGCAGGCAAGCCAGCTCCCACCGTTGCTCCACATTGGGCTTGAGGCGCTATTTCTCAGGTCCACCAGTAGCGAACGAGATGAAAGAAAATCGGCGCAGCAAAACACACCGAATCCAGCCGATCCAGCATCCCGCCATGGCCTTCGATCATATGCCCCCAATCCTTAACGCCCCGGTCGCGCTTGATTGCCGACATCACAATGCCGCCGGCAAAACCCAACAGGTTGATCAACAAGGCGATCAAAAATGACTGCCACGGATTAAACGGTGTCGTCCACCACAACGCCGCACCGATCAGGGACGACAGCAGAATCCCGCCAACAAACCCTTCAACCGTTTTGGAGGGCGACAGGTTGGGCGCGATCTTGTGTTTGCCGAACAGCTTGCCGCACACGTACTGCAGCACGTCAGACAGTTGCACCACGATCACCAGATAGGCGATCAGCAAGAGGTTGCGGCCTTCGTAACCGGGGATGTCGAGGGTCAACAGGGCCGGCACGAACGACACGCAGAAGACCGCGATCATCAGGCCCCACTGCACTTTCGACGCCCGTTCGAGAAAGTGCGTGCTGTCGCCTCCGAGGGACGCGAGGATCGGCAGCAGCAGGAACACGTACACCGGGATAAAGATCGAGAACAGCCCATACCAGTCCGAGTAGATCAGCATGTATTGCAAGGGCAGGGCCACGTAAAACGCGGCCACCAGCGCCGGGTAGTCGCTGCGGCGCGTGGGGGTCAGGGTGAGGAATTCGCGCAGCGCATAGAACGACACCGCGTAGAACAGCAGGATCACCGCGCCGGTACCCAGCCAGAAGGCAATACCGATGACCACCACCATCACCCACCAGGCGTTGATGCGGGCGTTGAGGTTGTCGATCACCGCATTCGGCGTGCCACGGGTGCGCAGTTTGAGGATCAGTCCGATCAATGAGGCGAGTACCAGGATCGCGCCGATCCCACCGAACAACATCAGGGTTTGGCTATCCATCTCAGACATGCTCCGGGGCAAGGGCGAGCAGGGCGTCGCGGGTACGGGCGAGGAACGCGGCTTTGTCTTCGCCTTCTTCCAGTTGCAACGGCGCGCCGAAGCTGGTGGTGCACAACAACGGCAGTGGCAGCACGCGGCCCTTGGGCATGACCCGGTTGAGGTTGGCTATCCACACCGGGATCAATTCCGCCTGTGGGTAACTTTTTGCCAGGTGATACAGGCCGCTTTTGAATGGCAGCAGGCCGTCTTCCAGATTGCGCGTGCCTTCGGGGAAGATGATCAGCGAGTCGCCGCCTTCAAGCGCGGCCAGCATCGGCTGCAAAGGGTTATCCACAGGGTCTTTACGCTCGCGGTCGATCAGCACGCCATTGAATACGCGGTTGATGATGTAGCGGCGCAACGCGCTTTTGTTCCAATAATCGCTACCGGCCACCGGGCGCGTGAATTTGCGCAGGTTCTGCGGCAGTGATGCCCACAGCAGCACGAAGTCGCCGTGGCTGCTGTGGTTGGCGAAGTAAATGCGTTGCACCGGGACCGGCGCGCAGCCCAGCCACAGGCTACGGGCGCCGGTGACGGTGCGGGCCATCGAGGTAATCAGCGTGGCGACCACAGGTTCGAACATGGGAATTCCTTATCCGGCAAAAGGTAGCCAAGGGCTGGCGAGTATCACGAGCAGGGTCAGCAGCACTTGCGCGCCCAGCAGCCAGGCCTGCTTGCGCAACAATTTAAGGGCGCCGCGACGGCGCTCGGTCCAGGGGCGGCCAGCGCGTTTGGGCGATTGCAGGCCGAGGGTTTGCAAGGCCTGGTCGAGATCGGGTGTGCGCTGGGGGTCGCGGGCCAGCAGCGCGAACAGGTCGGCATCGAAAGCCACGCGCAGCGCCCAATACTTTTGCAGCAGGCCGAGAATAATCATCCACAGGCTGAGCACCAGGCCGAGCGTCGACATACTCGCCATCAGCAACTGAGCCAGGCCGAACAGCACACCGGCCACGGTCAGGCCTGTGGATAACTGATCGAGCGAGCGGCCCCGGCGCAGCAGGCTGGCGACCACTTGGAGTTCCATATCAGCCGGCATGGGGTAAACCCTCCAGTGCTTCACGGTGAGTGGGATGCAGGACCACGCTGGGCCTGGCTGTACGAATAATAGCCAGCGCTTCCTCGACACTGGCCGCGCGACCACTGTGCAGCAACCAGGCAGCGACTGCCGTGGCGCTGCGCGAATAACCCAAGGCGCAGCACACCAGCACGGGGCCGCTGAGGCGCAAGCGTTCAATGGCTTGCGCGGCGTGCAGGCATTCGGCGGGGGTTGGGGCGATCAAGTCGAGCACAGGGATGCATTGATAGGCGCGGCCCTGGGGATTAATCGGCAATTCCGCACACAGATCGACGATAGCCTTGAATGAACCCTGTTCGCTAGCGGTAGGAATTCGACCAAGCCAGACGTTATCCACAACCTGGTCGGGTTGTGGATGTTTACGCGTCCACAACCGCGAGTTAATCCAGGCCGCCGCCAGGTAGGGCGCATACAACCAGCGTGCGGCGGGCGTCAGACGGCCATCGGCGCGTTTCTGAAAGCCTGCGGCGCCCAGCACCAGGTAGTTCGCCTTTATCAGCGCAAGGGACACCGCCGGCCAGATCAGCCACAGCCACCCGCCGCCCAAGGTCAGCGCCACAATCAACAGCACCACCGACCCCGCGCCGTAACGCAAACCCAGCCGCCACTGCTGCGAATCCCGCGCAAGCCGTGCATTCAACAGCGGGCTCGGGTGCTCCACTGGCCACAACCACACGCATAACCAGCCCGCGAGGGCGCCTGTGGGTAAGTCAATAAAGTGATGTTGATAAGTGGACAGCACCGAAATGCCGATCAACGTGAACCAGCCATGCACCACCCAACGCCAGAGCCCTTGAGTGTGGCGCTGGTACATGACCCACAGGATTACCAGCAGCGCGATGTGCAGTGAAGGCGCCTGGTTGAACGGTTTGTCGAAGCCGGCCAGCACCGCAAACAGCCAGCCAAACACACCGTCCAGTTCCGGCCGTTCAAAGGTGAAACGCAGTGGCCAGATGAGGAAGCAGCTCACGGCGATGACTTGCGCACTGAGCAGGCGCAATGCGTGTTGTTTCAACTCATGGCGAGTGTTGGGCAGCAGCAACGAGAACCCGTAGAGCAGGTCAATGGACCAATAGGGCACGATGGTCCAGGCCCAGAACGGCATATGGGTTTCCCAGCCAAACACCAGCGTGCCAACGTCGCTGCGCTGGCTGGTGACCCAGGTGGCAAAGCCGTAGGTACTGAAAAACAACGGCGCCAGCAACAGCAGCCACAGGACGGCCGGTTTCAATAAGCCGGGTTCGCGCATGCTCAGATCTTCTGTGCCAGGGACACGGTGAAAATGCCCCACTCGTCCACACGCTGGGTGAGCTTGCGAAAGCCTGCGGCCTCAACCAACTGATCCATTTCTGCCTGGCTGCGCCGGCGCATCACCCAGGCCTGGCCCTGGCGATGGCTGGTGAGCGCGCGGGCGATCAATTCCAGCTGCGGATGCCACGGTTGGCCGGTGTAAACCAGATAACCGCCAGGCTCCACCGCTTCGGCCAGACCTGCCAACGAACCGCCGACCATGCCGTTATCGGCAAACAACTCATACAGCCCGGACACCACTGCCAAGCTCGGCTTGGGGTCCAGGGCCGCCAGATCAGCCCGGTCAAACGCATCACCTTTGACGAACTGGGCGATATCCCCAAGGCCTTTTTCGCGGATCAGCGCGCCACCGTCGCGTACGTTGATGTCACTGTAGTCGCGCAGCAGGATTGATTCCGGCAGCGGCGAAACGCCCTGCAAGGCTTCGAGAATGTAGCGGCCGTGGCCGGCGGCGATATCGACAATTCGCACCTCACGATCATCTGCACGCAACTTGGCCATGGCCAGGCGCAGCAGTTCTTCGACATTCAGCTTGCGCTGGCGAATGCCCCGCCAGCCGATGGAGTTGAGGTAATTGGTGTCGATCATCCGCCCCAGCCCGCCCTTGCCGGTGGGCGTGTTGCGGTACACGTAGTCCAGCGTGCTGCCGGAGTCGAAGCCGGTGTCGAAGCCCAATTTCACCCCGGCCGACAGGTTCTTGCCCAAGCCCATGCTGGCGCGGGTCATGCGCCAGTACAGGTCGCGCAATGAATGACGGGGCAGCGGCGCGGCGAGGGATTCTGACTCGGCGCAGGTGGCGCCCAGTTTGTCGGCGTCGAGCAAAGACGCGCGGTCCAGCGGGTGAGCGAAGTTCTGCAGGATAAAGCGCTTGGCGCTGCTCAGGGCGATCGCTCGGTCGCGTTCGCCGAGGGTGTCGTGGAAAAAGCCGGGAAGAATATGCAGCTCTTTTTTCAGGCTGCCGAGGCGGTCGAAAAATTGCTGCTGGGGTTTACGGTGCACCACAAAGTCGGAGCCGGAGATCAACAGCTGTGTGGGCACTTGAATCGCCTGGGCATCGGCTACAACGCGATCGGCAGCTTCGTACAACCCGAGCAGCACATTCACTGAAATGGCTTTGGTGATCAAGGGGTCGCTGTCGTAGGACGCGACTCGCTCCGGGTCGTGGCTGAGGAACTTGGCCTTGACGTAACTGTTGACGAAAAAGTTGCCGCGCACTTTGCGCATCAGCGCCAGGCCCGGTCGCGCAAAAGGTACGTAGAGCTTGACCTTGAACGCCGGGGAGGCCAGCACCAGGGCGCGGATTTTGGGGGCGTAATCGTGCACCCAGGTGGCGGCGATCACGGCGCCCACGCTTTGGGCGATGACGGCGACGTTCTCTTCGTCGATGCCGTAAGTGGCGCCGATATGCTCGCAGAAGGTCTGCACGTCGCGCGCGCTGGTGGCGAAGCTGGGGCTGTCACCGCGTGCACCGGGGGATTGGCCGTGGCCGCGTGCGTCCCAGGCGAAGAAATCGAATTGCGGCAGGTCGAGTTCGTCGACCAAGTGAGCAATGCGCCCCGAATGCTCGTGGCCGCGATGAAACAGCAGGATCGCCTTGCGCGGCTCGTCGCCCGCAGGCGCCGTGGCCGGCCAGTGCCGATAGAAAAGCTCGACGCCATCATGGGTACTGAAGGTGTGATCGTGCTGTTCGCGCATCGCAAATTCCTTATGCAGAAGGGGAAGTGGTTTCTTTGAGACCTTGGCGCACGCGGTTGACCAAGGTATAGGCGAGCAGGGCGGCGACCAGCCACATCACCGTGTCGACCCAGCCAGCATTGAGCCAACCCAGTGCCACGCCGGTGGCGAGCACCCCGAGTACAAACGCGCGATCACTCTTACCCATCGGCCCGTCGTAGCGGCGCGAAGCGCCCACCATTGGCCCGAGCACGCCAGCGTATTCACTGAACACGGCGAGCAGCGCCACCAGCAATACGGGCACCAGGCTGGCATCGGGGATCAGCGCAAAGGGCAGGATCAGCGCGCTGTCGGCGATGACGTCGCACAGTTCATTGAGGTAGGCGCCGAGGCGCGACTGCTGGCCAAAGTCCCGGGCGAGCATGCCGTCGATGGCGTTGAGGGCCATGCGCAGGATCATCCACAGCGGGATCAGCGCAAACAGCCAAAGGTGTTGGGCGAAGCTGGCGATCAACAGGCCGACCAGCAGGGAAATCACGCCAGCCAACACGGTGATCTGGTTGGCGGTGGTGCCGTTGTCATAGAGACGCTGCACGAGGGGGCGCAGCAGGTTTTGAAAACGCGGCTTGAGTTGATAGATCGAAATCATGGGGAGTGGCGCTTCCTTGTCCGTGAACCCGCGAAAAACTGTTTTGGAGTGTGCCGATTAATCCGTGCCTGCACCAGTGATGGCGCGTGTTTATGGGGGTTTAGTCACGGTCTCGCCGGTGCCGCAGGGAATTTGTGGCAGGCAGCTTGCGCCTGATAGCGGTGGGCCAGGCAGTACAGGCATCAACTGCCCCATCGCCATCGCGAGTAAGCCCTGTGCACAGGGGCACAGCGCAGGGCTCAAAAACGGTGTTTAGCGAACAAAAATTTCACGCCGCGTGTTATATCGTAACGAACTGTGTGTAAGCGGGCGTTAAGTGGATGCAAGTGGATTTGGAAGCTGATGGCGCTTCGGTTGAAGGCCTCGCGCGTTTTCAACAAGGGGTGTTCCATGCCCGTCGATTGAGGCAGGCCGGCATCAGCCTGACCGCCCTGGCTGTCGCCGGTTGGGTGCTGGCGTTGTTTGTCGCGCTGTTTGCGCCGTTGTCGATCTGGCCCGTGGTGCTGATCAATTGCGCGAGCGCTCTGCTGGTGCTGGTAGCCGGGTTGCAATCGGCGTGGTGGGTCGCCGATTGGCGTGCCCAGGCGCTGGAGGAACCGGCAGCGGAATTAATCGAACGGCCCCTCGAAGAGCGGGGCGGATACACGCGTCTGCTGGAGCGTTTCGGCAGTGGCTTGCTGGCCCAGATTGGCGCGCCGGTGTTGTGGCTCTGTGGTTGGTCGTTGTTGGCGTTGCTCAGCATCATTGAATTCTGGAACCTGGCCTTGCCCGCATCGCCCGTGGGGCAATCCGCGAGTATCGGCGCTGCGCTGGCGTTGGCGCTGGCCTTTGGCTTGCTGGTATTGGAGCGCCGTCTGGCTCAGGAAACCGCTGCGCAATGGCCTGAAGCGTCGCAGCTGGCGCAGTTGCTCCGGGTGGCGATTGTTGTTTGGGTGGTCAGTGCGATCTGCTTGTTGTTTGCCGGCGCGCAATCCGTGTGGCCGCTGCGCTTGGCGACGGTCATTGGCCTGTTGCCAGCGCTGGTGGCGCTGGAGTTCCTCTTAAGAGGCACGCTGTCGCTGTTCAGCCCGCGCCAGCCACGGCTCGAACCCCGCCTGATGGCGCAAAGCTTCATCGCCGGTCTGCTGCGTTGGCCGCCACAACCCTTGCTCGCTTTGCAGCACGAACTGCACAACCGCTTCGGCATCGACTTGCGCCAGATCTGGGCGTTTACCTACATGCGCCGGGCGTTCTTGCCGGTGCTGCTGGTGGTGCTGGCGGTAGGCTGGTCACTGACCGGCGTGCACGAAGTGCCTCTGCAAGGCCGTGGGATTTATGAGCGGTTCGGCAAACCGGTGGAAGTCTTCGGCCCGGGCCTGCATGCCGGGTTGCCGTGGCCATTGGGTCGCGTTTTGAACGTGGAAAACGGCGTTGTGCACGAGCTCGCCACCAGCGCCAGCGACGCCGCCGCAGTGCCGTTGGCACCTGCCGAAGGCCCGGCGCCGCTGATCGCCAACCGGTTGTGGGATGCCAGCCATGTGAATGACAAGTCCCAGGTGATCGCCAGCAGCAGCGGCGACAAGCAAAGCTTCCAGATCGTCAATATGGATGTCCGCTTCGTCTACCGCATTGGCCTGACCGACCAGGCCGCACTGGCTGCCACCTATAACAGCGCCGATGTGCCGACGCTGATTCGCAGTACCGCCAGCCGCATCCTCGTGCACGACTTTGCCTCGCGCACCCTCGACGAGCTCCTCGGCGAACAACGCACCCGCCTCGCTGATGAGGTCGGCCGCGCGGTGCAGGCGGACCTGCAAAAACTTAACAGTGGCGTGGAAATTCTGGCCACGGTGGTGGAAGCCATTCACCCACCGGCCGGCGCCGCCAATGCCTACCACGGTGTGCAGGCGGCACAGATTGGTGCCCAGGCGCTGATTTCCCGTGAGCGCGGCGCCGCCAGCGAACAAACCAACCAGGCTTTGCTGCAGGCCAGCACTGCGCGCGACCAGGCGATGGCCACCGCCCGTGAAGTCAGCGCGGGCGCCCAAGCGGCAGACCTGCGCTTTGGCGCCGAACAAAAGGCTTACGCCACCGCAGGCCGTGCCTTCGTGCTGGAGCAGTATCTCGCTCAACTGAGCCAAGGGCTGGCGCACGCCAAGCTGCTTATTCTGGATCACCGCCTGGGCGCCGATGGCGCGCCAACGATCGATCTGCGTTCTTTTACTTTGCCGGCCGATCCTTCGGTGCCGCGTAAAGCCGTTCAATAAGGAGTCTGTCTGTTGAGCGCTCATTCTCACGATCACGGTCATCACCACCACCACCATGGCGATGAGCAGGCGGCCGGGCCATTTCCTTGGAGGCGCATGGCCTGGGCCGTGTTGCTGGTGCTGTTTGCCGTCGCGGCTGCCAGCCTGGTGCAAGTGCGCTCCGGCGAGGCCACAGTGATTACGCGGTTCGGCAACCCGTCGCGGGTACTGCTGGAGCCGGGCCTGGGCTGGCGCTGGCCGGCACCGTTCGAAGCGGCGATCCCGGTGGACCTGCGCCTGCGCACTACCTCCAGCGGTTTACAGGATGTGGGTACCCGCGACGGCCTGCGGATCATCGTGCAGGCCTATGTGGCGTGGCAGGTGCAGGGCGATGCCGACAATGTGCAGCGCTTTATGCGTGCGGTGCAGAACCAGCCGGACGAAGCGGCGCGGCAGATTCGCACGTTCGTCGGCTCGGCGCTGGAAACCACAGCAGCCAGCTTCGACCTGTCGAGCTTGATTAACACCGACGCCAGCCAGGTGCGCATTGCTGATTTCGAGGCGCAATTGCGCCAGCAGATTGATCAACAATTGCTCACCACCTACGGCGTGCGCGTGGTGCAAGTCGGTATCGAGCGCCTGACCCTGCCGTCGGTCACCCTCACGGCCACCGTCGACCGCATGCGTGCCGAGCGTGAAACCATTGCCACCGAACGCACCGCTGTCGGTAAGCGTGAAGCCGCGCAGATCCGCTCTGCCGCCGAGCGTGACGCGCGTATTGTGCAAGCCGATGCCACGGTGAAAGCCGCCGATATCGAAGCCCAATCGCGGGTTGAAGCGGCGCAGATTTATGGCCGGGCCTACGCGGGCAATCCGCAGCTGTACAACCTGCTGCGCTCGCTCGACACCTTGGGCACGGTGGTCACGCCGAGCACCCGAATCATCCTGCGTACCGACGCGGCGCCGTTCCGTGCACTGGTGGACGGGCCGAAGGACGTTCAACCATGACCGAGCGTGACGGCCCGGACAGCCCGTGGATCCAGGCCGGGCGCCTGACCTTCCTGGCGCTGTACGCGGTGACGGTGCTGGCGGCGCTGGCCTGGGCGTTTTCCAATGTGCGGCAGATCGACCCGCAAAACCGCGCCGTGGTGCTGCACTTCGGCGCGCTGGACCGGATTCAGAACGCCGGGCTCCTGCTGGCGTGGCCGCAGCCGTTCGAGCAGGTTGTGTTGTTACCCGCTGCGGACCGTGTGATTGAACGTCGGGTGGAGAACCTGCTGCGCTCCGATGCGGCAACCCAGGCCGACCGTGTCGCCAGTTTCGCCACGCCGTTGAGCGATGCACTGGCCGGTTCCGGTTACTTGCTGACCGGCGATGCCGGTGTGGTGCAGCTGGATGTGCGGGTGTTTTACAAAGTCACCGAACCCTATGCGTTTGTGCTGCAGGGCGAGCACGTGCTGCCGGCGTTGGATCGTCTGGTGACGCGCAGCGCAGTGGCGCTGACGGCTGCGCGGGATCTGGACACGATTCTGGTGGCGCGCCCGGAACTGATCGGCACGGACAACGGCGCCGCCGAGCGCCGCGAGCGGCTGCGCGCCGACCTGGTGCAAGGTATCAATAAGCGCCTGGCGGAGCTGGCCGCGACGGGTTTGGGGCTGGGCATTGAGGTCACCCGCGTGGATGTGCAATCGAGCCTGCCGGGCCCGGCGGTGAATGCGTTCAACGCGGTGCTGACCGCCAGCCAGCAAGCCGATAAAGCCGTGGCCAATGCGCGCACCGAAGCGGAAAAACTCACCCAGACCGCCAACCAGGCGGCTGACCGCCTGGTGCAAGTGGCCCACGCCCAGGCCAGTGAGCGCCTGGCCAGCGCCCAGGCGCAAACCGCCACCGTCGCCAGCCTGGCGCAGGTTAAAGACCCTGGCTTGCTGCTGCGCCTTTACCGCGAGCGCGTGCCGAACATTCTTGGCCAGGCCGGTTCAGTCACTACGGTCGACCCTAAAGACGACTCCCGCTTGATCATTCAGGGAGCCGAGCAATGAGCGCACCCATGTTGACCTCCGCCGAGCAGCGCAGCGCTGCCCGGCAATTGACGCTGGCCATGCTGGCCCTGGGTTTGCTGATGTTGGGGCTGGTGTGGCGTTGGTTGGCGCCGGATCAGACCGGTGTCAGCCAATTGCTGCTCGGCGTCGCTTCCTTGCTGGTGGCCGTGCCGGTGATGCGTTCGGCCTGGTACAGCCTGCGTTACCCGAGCCTGCATGGCATCACCGACCAATTGATCGCGCTGGCGATGATGGGCGCGTGGGCCACGGGCGACCTGCTTACCGCTGCCTTGCTGCCGATCATCATGATCTTCGGCCATGTGCTGGAAGAGCGCAGCGTGATCGGCTCTCAGGAGGCGATTCACGCGCTGGGCAAACTGACCCGCAGCCACGCGCGCCTGGTGCAGGCCGACGGCAGCATTGTTGAAGTGGATAACGGCACGCTGAACACCGGCGATATCGTCGAAGTGCGTGCCGGCGACCGGGTACCCGCCGATGGCGTGGTGCTGTCGGGCCAAGCCAGCCTGGACACGGCGCCTATCACCGGGGAGTCGGTGCCGTTGGAAGCCAGCGTCGGCGTGCAGGTGTTTGGTGGGGCGATCAACCTTGATGGCTTGTTGCGCTTGCAAGTGACGCGCACCGGTGATGAGTCGACCTTGGGCAAAGTCATCGCGCTGATGCAGAACGCCGAGCGCTCCAAACCGCCGATCACGCGGCTGCTGGAGCGCTATGCCGGCAGCTATATGGTGCTGGTGTTATTGCTGGCGGCGGTGACCTGGTTTGTCACCCATGACGCCCAGGCAATGCTCGCCGTGCTGGTGGCGGCGTGCCCGTGTGCGTTGGTGCTGTCGGCACCGGCCACGGCGATTGCCGGGATTGCGGTGGCAGCGCGCCATGGGATTTTAATTCGCAGCTCGGCGTTTCTGGAGGAGCTGGCGGACCTGACCTCGTTGGTGGTCGACAAGACCGGTACGCTGACCTTTGGCACCTTGCGCCTGCAGTCCATTGAAACCACGGCGCCGGATCGGCAGCGGGTGTTGAACCTGGCGGCCAGCCTCGGTTCGGCCAGCAGCCACCCGGTCAGTCGTGCACTGGCGAGTTTGGCGACTCAGGAACAAATGCTGGCACTCACGGATATTCGCGAACGCCAGGGCCTTGGCGTGGTGGCACAGACCGAGCAGGGCGAAGCGGCCCTTGGGCGACCGGAGTTATTTGAGCAATTGGGCATCGTCAGCACCCACGTCCCCCGTCACGATGGCCCGATTGCCGGGCTGGCGCTGAACGGGCAATTCCTCGCCTGGCTGTTGCTGGCCGACAGCGTCAAGCCGGAGGCACGGCAGGCACTGCAAGAGTTGCGGGATCTAGGCCTGGGCCGCCAATTGCTGCTGACCGGCGACCGTCAAAGCGTGGCCGACAGCCTCGCGCTGGACGTAGGCATCAGCGACGTCGAAGCGCAGGCCTTGCCGGAAGATAAGCTCAACCGCGTGTTGGGCGAGATCCGCAGTGGTTTCCGGCCGATGGTGGTGGGCGACGGCATCAACGACTCCCTGGCGCTCAAGGCGGGTGTGGTCGGCGTGGCGATGGGCGCGGGCGGGGCGGACATCGCCCTCGCGTCGGCGGACGTGGTGTTGATCGGCAGCGACCTGCGTCGCCTGGGCACCTGTGTGCGCTTGAGTCGTCAGTGCCGACACACATTGCAGGTCAATGTGATCATCGGCTTGGGCTGGACCTTGGCCATCGTGGTGTTCGCGGCGTTTGGCTGGTTGGGCGCAGCAGGCGCGATGATCGCGGCGGTGTTGCATAACCTCAGCACCTTGCTGGTACTGGGCAACGCCGGGCGTTTGCTACGCTTTCAGGAGCCGCTTTTGAAGCTCGACGAATAATTTTCAGAAATATTTTCACTGGGCTGTAACGCCAATGCGGGACCTCACTCTAGTGGTATGTCGAGACTGAACAATCCGTTCAGACCGACTCCATTAGCTCATGAGGAATACGAGAATGAACATTAAATCCGCTGCTGCCGGTGCCGCCCTCGCTATGGCTGCCGCTACCATGTTTGCTGGTGTTGCCACTCAGGCTCAAGCCGCTGATACCGCTGTGCATTGCTATGGCGTCAACGCCTGCAAAGGCCAGAACGACTGCAAAACCAAAGACCACGCGTGCAAAGGTCAAGGTTCTTGCAAAGGCCAGGGCTTCCTCTCCATGAGCAAAGCCATGTGCGACCAAAAAGGCGGCAAAGTCGGCGAATAACCGGCAAACCAGTGCAACCGCAGCGGACGCCCCCTGCCGCTGCGGACACTTTGCCCAGGAGTTGTCGTATGTCCGCTTCCTTTCCCAATCTGGGCTACGGCCTGGGTTTACGCAGTGAGTATTACCAGCAGATCCTTGAACAGTCGCCGGCCGTGGATTGGTTCGAAGTGATCTCCGAGAATTATCTGGTCCAGGGCGGCAAAGCCTTGTACTACCTGGACGCGATAGCCGAGCGCTATCCCCTGGTGATGCACGGTGTGTCCCTGTCCATCGGTGGGCCCCATGCCCTCGATACCGATTACCTGAAACACATCAAACAGCTCGCCGAGCGCATTCAACCCGCGTGGATTTCCGATCACTTGTGCTGGAGTCGCGGTAGCGCGCATCAGTTGCACGATTTGCTGCCATTGCCTTACACCGAAGAAAGTCTCTACCACGTGGCCGGCCGTGTGCGCCAAGTGCAGGACGTGTTGCAGCGTCCGTTGGTGCTGGAAAATGTCTCCAGCTATGTACGCTCCAAGGCGGACGAATTCACTGAGTGGGAATTCCTCAATGCCTTGGCGCACCTCACTGGGTGCCAGTTGCTGCTGGACGTCAACAATGTGTATGTCAGTTCGCGCAATCACGGGTTCGATGCGTGGACGTTTATCCGCAGCCTGCCGCCCGAGAGTATTCGCCAACTGCATTTGGCCGGGCATATGGACTACGGCGATTATGTGGTCGATACCCATGACCATCCGGTGTGCGATCCGGTGTGGGCGCTCTATCAACAGACACTTGAGCATTTGGGGCCGGTGTCGACGCTGTTGGAGCGCGATGATCATTTCCCGCCGTTCGAAGAACTGCTTGCCGAGCTGAGCAAGGCCCGTGAACTGGGGGCTACCGCGCTGGCCCGGAGGTCGCTATGCGCCTGACCGATTGGCAGTTGGCCTTTGAGCAGCATCTGCTATCCGAAACGACGGTGGCCAACCGGGGTTTCGCCGCCACTTTGCTCGGCGGCCCGACCCTGGATGTCGACACGGGGCTGGCGATTTATCACAACGCCTACGTGTCGCGGTTGCAGGAAGTGTTGCGCCATGATTTCGGCGCCATCTGGTATTGGCTGGGGGATGATGAGTTCGCGTTATTGACGCAGGCCTATGTGCGACGTTATCCGTCCGCTCATTACAGCCTGCGTTGGTTGGGTGAGCGGTTCCCGGCGTTCATTGTTGAGCACCTGGTGGCTGAGCAGAGCGCCCCGCTGGCTGAACTGGCGCGGTTGGAGTGGGCCTTTACCCTGGCGTTTGATGCGCCGCAGGGTGAGCCGCTGACCCTGAATGATATGGCGCAACTGCCACCCGAAGCCTGGCCGGGTTTGCAGGTAGCCCTGGCGCCTTGCGTGCAGCAGATGCTCTGCCAGTTCAATACCGTGGCGATTTGGCGAGCGAGTAAGGATGAGTCGGACTTCCCCGACAGCCATGCACTGGAGGTCGCGCAGATTTGCCTGGTATGGCGCCACCAGAACGTGTGCCACTACCGCAGCCTGGAACCCGCCGAAGCCTGCGCACTGGCAGGCATGGTCGCCACCGGCTGGCGCTTTTCAGAACTGTGCGCAGAGTTGGCAGTCACTTATAAAGAGGGTGCAGCGCTGCAAGCGGTGACGTGGCTGAAACAGTGGGTCCAAGACGGTTTGCTCGAGTTTCGGGCGCAGTAGAGCGGCGCTATCGATTCGATAGCCCCCTACTTTGTCTTTGGATGGTCTACCCTCATTCCAGACGTCTGAAACAAGGGGGGACTACTCATGCTCGCGCCACTTCCACCGGCCTTACAGAATCTAAAGCTACCGCTTCGTCTTCGACTCTGGGATGGCCATGAATTCAACTTGGGCCCTGAGCCCAGTGTGACCATCGTGGTGAAGGACCCCACGGCGGTTTCCATGCTGACCCATCCAACGCTCGACTCATTGGGTGAAGCGTTCGTCGAAGGCAAACTGGAGCTTGAGGGTTCCATCACCGAGGTCATTCGGGTCTGTGACGAGTTGAGTCACGCGCTGATCGAAGACGACCTGGAAAGTCATCCGGTGCGCTCGATCCACGACAAGGCGACCGACGCAGCCGCCATTTCCTACCATTACGACCTGTCCAACGAGTTCTACCAGCTTTGGCTGGACCAGGACATGGCGTACTCCTGCGGCTACTTTGAAACCGGCAGTGAATCCATCGACCAGGCTCAACAAGACAAATTTCGCCACTTGTGCCGCAAGCTGCGCTTGCAACCGGGTGAGTATTTGCTGGATGTGGGCTGTGGCTGGGGCGGGCTGGCGCGTTTTGCGGCGCGGGAATTCGGGGTCAAAGTGTTTGGTATCACCCTGAGCAAGGAGCAGTTGGCACTGGCCCGGGAACGCGTCAAAGCGGATGGCCTGGAAGACCAGGTGGACCTGCAATTGCTCGACTATCGCGACCTGCCCCAAGACGGTCGTTTCGACAAAGTGGTCAGCGTGGGCATGTTCGAACACGTTGGCCATGCCAACCTGGCGCAATACTGCCAAACCCTGTTTGGTGCGGTGCGTGAAGGCGGCCTGGTGATGAACCACGGCATCACTGCCAAGCACACGGATGGTCGACCTGTCGGCCGTGGCGCCGGGGATTTTATCGAGCGTTACGTGTTCCCCAACGGTGAGTTGCCCCATCTGGCGATGATGACTGCCGAAATCAGTGAAGTCGGGCTGGAAGTGGTCGACGTCGAGAGCCTGCGCCTGCATTACGCGCGCACGCTGGACCATTGGAGCGAGCGGCTGGAAGACAACCTTGAAGCGGCGGCGAAGATGGTGCCGGAGCAAGCGTTGCGTATTTGGCGGCTGTACCTGGCCGGTTGTGCCTATGCGTTCGCCCGTGGCTGGATCAACCTGCATCAGATCCTGGCAGTAAAACCTCATGCCGATGGCAGCCATGAATTGCCGTGGACGCGGGAAGATATCTACCGCTGAAACAGTGCTGCGAAGACCCAGAAGATGTAAATGTGTTCTGTGTTGGTTGTCAGAGAATCGGTGAAATAAGCCGCGCGACTCGCATGCCCAGTTGTTGCAGGCGGCGGGTTTCGCGGCTTTCTTCCTGGCTGACTTCGTGGGCGACGGCGAAGTCGTCCAGCAGCATCTGTTCCACTTCGCTGGCAAACGCCTCGTCCACGGTCAGCAGCATCACTTCGAAATTAAGCCGGAACGAACGGTTGTCCATGTTCGCGCTGCCGATGGCGCTGATTTCGCTGTCCACCAACACCACTTTTTGATGCAGGAAGCCCGGCTTATAGCGGAATACCCGCACACCGGCGCGCACCGCTTCGATGGCGTAGAGGCTGGAGGCGGCATACACAATGCGGTGATCGGGCCGCGACGGCAGCAGCAGGCGCACATCCACCCCGCGTAACACCGCCAGGCGCAGGGCGGCGAATACGGCTTCGTCGGGCACGAAATAGGGGCTGGTGATCCACACCCGCTCGGTCGCGGCATGGATCGCTTCGACGAAAAACAGCGAGCAGGTTTCATACGGGTCAGCCGGGCCACTGGCGAGCAGTTGGCAGAGCACGCCGTCTTCAGGGTAAGTGTCCGGCAGGATCAGTGGCGGCAACTCGCGCGCGGCCCAGAACCAGTCTTCGGCAAACGATTCCTGCAGGCAGGCCACGACCGGGCCGGTGACCTGTACATGGGTATCGCGCCATGGCGCCAACGGCGGCTTTTTGCCCAGGTACTCATCGCCGACGTTATGCCCGCCGACAAATCCGGTAACGCCGTCCACTACCACGATCTTGCGATGGTTGCGGAAGTTGACCTGGAAGCGGTTGAGCCAGCCGCTGCGGGTGGCGAATGCTTTGACCTTGACGCCGGCGTCGCGCAGCGATTGCACGTAGCGAGAGGGCAGGGCGTGGCTGCCGATGCGGTCGTAGAGCACGTGGATGTCTACGCCTTCGGCGGCCTTTTCCTTAAGCAAGGTGTGCAGTTGGCGGCCGAGTTCGTCGTCATGGATGATGAAAAACTGGAACAGCACCGCCGTTTTGGCCGTGCGGATAGCGTCGAAGATTGCGCTGAAAGTCGCCTCGCCATTGATCAGCAAGCGTACTTCGTTATTGGCCAGGCATGGCATGCGGCCAAGTTTTGGCATGGCACGCAGGGACGCATAGGCATTGGAGTTGCGTGCGGCGAGCGCTTCATCGACCCAGGGGCGCCAGTTCAGCGCGGTGATGGCGGTGTGCATTTCCTGGTTGGCCTGGCGACGCGCCTGGATATAAGCGTCGAAGGTGCTGCGACCAAAAATCAGGTACGGAATCAGCGTCAGGTAAGGCATGAACATCAGCGACAGGGCCCAAGCGATTGAGCCTTGGGCGGTCCTGACGGTCAGCACCGCGTGAATCGCGGCCAGAGTCCCGAGAAAGTGCAGCGTGGCAATGAAGTAGGCGAGCAAGTGCGGGCCAAAAAAATCCATGAACGACGTAACTCCAGGCAATCAAGTGCCTAACAGACCATGTTCGACGGTGAATGTCGCTATTTTATTTGTCGTGCAACACTGGCAGCTTTGCGGCGTCTAACGCCCACAATTATCCAGGAGTTACCCGATGAATGCTCGCCTGCTTGGTTTGGCCATGGTTGTTGGATTGTCGCTGCCCGTGGCGGCTCAGGCGCAGATGTTGGCGCCGGGCTTGTGGGAATTGACCACCAGTAATATGAAAGTGGATAACCAGGACTTGCCCGACCTGTCGCTGATCCTCGGTCAGCTCAAACAACAGATGACCCCTGAACAGCGCGCGATGCTCGAAAAACAGGGCATCACCATGGCCGGTAAAGGCGTGCAGGTGTGCCTCACGCCGGCCCAGGTTGCCTCTGACTCAATCCCGCTGACTGACCCGCAATCGGGCTGTAAACAGCAAGTGACCGACAAGACCGGCAACCAATGGAAGTTTCGTTTCAGCTGCCCGAAAGCCCAGGGCACCGGTGTAGCGACGTTCCAGAGCCAGCAGGAGTTCACCACGACCGTCAACGGCACTTTCAATGCCACCGGCGTTCAGCAGAAGGGCAGCCTGGACACCCACGCTCAGTGGCTGGGTAACGATTGCGGTACGGTCAAACCCCGCGCTTAACGCAGAAAGTGCAGGGGCAAGCCCTGGCAACTGTCGACCACCTGGCCGTTGTGCCACGCCAGGTGGCCTGACACCAGCGTGGTGCTGACGCTGTGGCGAAAGCTGCGCTCGGCGAAGGGCGTCCAACCGCAGCGCGCGAGAATGGGCTGGCTGTTGACGGGTTTGCCCTCGGGCTCAGGTTTGATCAGCACCAGGTCTGCCCAATAGCCTTCGCGCAAGTAGCCGCGATCGGGAATGGCAAACAGGTCGGCTACCCGGTGACTGGTCTTGGCCACCAAGGTAGGCAGGGGCAAGAGCCCGTCCGCAACCAACTCCAATAACGCCGGCAACGCGTGCTGCACCAACGGCAGCCCGGACGGCGCTTCGCGGTAGCTCAACTGTTTTTGCGCCCAGGTGTGTGGCGCATGGTCACTGCCAATCACATCCAGACGATCAGTCAGCAAGGCACGGCGCAGGGCGTCGCGGTCAGCGCGGGTCTTGATCGCCGGGTTGCATTTGATCCGGTGGCCGAGGCGGTGATAGTCGTGGTCATCGAACAGCAGATGGTGCAGGCAGACTTCGGCGGTGATGCGCTTTTCGGCAAGGGGTATGTCGTCGAACAGCGCCAACTCGATGGCGCTGGTCAGGTGCAACACGTGCAGGCGGGTGCCGTGACGCTTGGCCAGTTCCACTGCAAACGATGATGAGCGATAGCAGGCTTCGGCATCCCGGATCAGCGGGTGGGCGACCGCAGGAATATGTTCGCCGAAGCGCTCGCGCAGGCGTTGCTCGTTGGCCAGGATGCTGGGTGTGTGTTCGCAGTGAGCAAGCAGGAGGGTGGGAACTTCGGCAAACAGTCGCTCCAGAATCCGTGGGTCGTCCACCAGCATGTTGCCGGTGGAGGCGCCCATGAACACTTTCACCCCGGCCACTTCGCGTGGGTCCAGGGCGGCGACCGTGTCGAGGTTGTCGTTGCTGACCCCAAAGTGAAAGCCGTAGTTGGCCACTGAGTGCAACGCGGCGCGGCGCTTTTTATCGGCCAGGGCCTCCAGGTTAAGTGTGGCGGGGTGGGTGTTGGGCATGTCCATGAAGCTGGTGATGCCACCCGCCACTGCGGCGCGGGATTCGCTATAGAAACTGCCTTTTTCGGGCGCGCCGGGTTCGCGAAAGTGCACCTGGTCATCAATCATTCCCGGCAGCAGCCATTGGCCTTGGGCGTCGATTTCTACCGGTTCGTTGTAGCCTTCAAGGCTGGTAGCGATCTTCTCGATACGGCCATTGGCGACCAGTACATCAGCGTCGAATAACTGGCCTTCATTCACCAGGCGGGCATTGCGAATCAGCAGGCGGCTCATGGTTCAGAACTCGTTTTGCAGGGCTTTGTAACCGCGCACCAGATCGACGTTGGTGCGCGCCACGTCTTCGGAAAACTCCGAGGCACTGACACTCACCGGCGGGAATTGCGACAGGTCGGTGTTCGGGCCGATGCGGGTGGTGGAGGGCACATAGAAGTCGGCGGGCAAGTCACGGCCGTCGACCACCGAGTTATGGCGCACCACGCAGCCATCACCGACGGCGCAGTTGAACAGCACGCTGTTGAAACCAATGAAGACGCGGTCGCCGACGGAGCAGGGGCCGTGGACGATGGAGCGGTGCGCGATAGAGGTGAACTCGCCGATGGTCACCGCCGCCCCGGATTTGGAGTGGATGACCACGCCGTCCTGGATATTGGAGTTGGCACCGATGGTGATGGGGTCCATGGCACCGCTGGCGTCGACTTCGTCGGCGCGGATGACGGCGTAGGGACCGACGAACACGTTCTCGCCGATGATGACCTTGCCGCAAATGATGGCGGTTTTGTCGACGTAGGCTGATTCGGCAATCACCGGCAGATCGCCGGAGGGGTTCTTGCGGATCATGCAGCGGGCTCCGTAATGATATGAACGTAGGCGCCATCGATGGCGTTGTAGAAGCAGGTGGGCCGGCCGGTGTGGCAGGCCGGGCCTTGCTGGTCGACAATCAGCAGCACGGCGTCGCCATCGCAATCCAGGCGCGCTTCGACCAACTGTTGCCAGTGGCCGGAGCTTTCGCCTTTGCGCCATAGTTGCTGGCGCGAGCGCGACCAGTAGCAGACCTGCCCTGTGGCCAGGGTTTCATCGAGGGCCTGGCGGTTCATCCAGGCCAGCATCAACACCTGGCCGCTGCCGTGTTGCTGGACGATGGCGGCAATCAGGCCATCGCTGTTCCACGGCAGGGCGTTGAGTACCGGCTCGAGTGGAAAGCGGCTGCCAATGGCAGCCCCTTCCAGGTCGCGCATGCTCAAGGTCATGGCTTGCTCAGGGCGGCGCACAGGGTGTTGAGGTTGTACTCGAACAGACCGGTGAAGGTGCTGGCCGGGCCTTCGGCAGCGAGGGCGTCGGAGTACAGCGTGCCGCCGATCTGCGCGCCGCTTTCGTCAGCGATTTGCTTGAGCAGGCGCGAGTCCTTGATGTTTTCCATGAACACGGCTTTTACCTTGTCCTTGCGGATCTGGGTGATCAGCGCAGCGACTTCGGCCGCTGAGGGTTCACGCTCGGTCGACAGCCCTTGTGGCGCCAGGAACTGGATGCCGTAGGCCTGGCCCAGGTAACCGAAGGCATCATGGGAGGTAACGATGCGGCGGTTGCCAGGCGGCAATGCACCGAACTTGGTTTTGGCTTCGGCCAGCAGGCGGTAGATTTCTTTCAGGTACGCTTGGCTGTTGCGCAGGTAGTCGGCCTTGTTGGCCGGGTCAGCGGCCACCAGCGCCTTGGTGATGTTGTTCACATAGATTTCGGCGTTGGCCAGGTTGTGCCAGGCGTGCGGATCGGGAATGGTTTCGCCGTCTTCTTCCATGGTGTGGGAGATCACGCCTTTGCTGGCGGTGACCACAGTGGCTTTGGTTTCGGTGCTGGTGACCAGGCGGTCCAGCCAGGGTTCGAAGCCGAGGCCGTTCTTGATGATGACCTTGGCCTTGAGCAGCGCCTTGGCGTCATCCGGTGTCGGTTCGTAGGTATGGGCGTCGGCGTCCGGGCCGACCATGTTGCTGATCTGGATGTGCTCGCCACCGATCTGGTGGGTGATGTCATCGAGAATGCTGAAGCTGGTAACCACTTGAAGTTTGTCGGCGGCCTGAGCCATCGACAATGGCAGCAGAATGCTGAACAGCACGAGTAGAGCGCGCATCGGAAAACACCTCATTGGGATGTAAGCAAGGGCGGGCGGCGCAGCAAGCCGTGCACCGGACCGAAGACCACGGACAGCAAATACCCGCCGCCAGCCACCAGCACAATCGCCGGGCCGCTGGGTAGCGAGTAGTAGAACGACAGCAACAAACCCAACCACACCGACAGGCATCCCAGCACTGCCGATACCGCGATCAACACCGGCAGGCGCCGGCTCCAGAAGCGTGAAGCAATGGCCGGCAACATCATCAAACCCACCACCATTAACGCGCCGATGGCCTGGAAACCAATCACCAGGTTCAGCACCACCAACGTCAGAAATAAGCCGTGGGCGAGTGGGCCCAGGCGGCTGACGGTTTGCAGGAACAGCGGGTCAAGAGTGTCCAGCAGCAGCGGTTTGTAGATCAGCGCCATGGCGATCAGGCTGAAGCCGGACACCCAGAGCATGCCGGTCAGGGTGGTCTCATCCACTGCCAGGGCTGAGCCGAACAGCAGGTGCAAGAGGTCCAGACGCTTGCCGGCGATGCCCAGGATCAGCACGCCCGCTGCCAGGGAGATGGGATAAATGGCGGCGAGGCTGGCGTCTTCGCGCAGGCCGGTACGGCGGGTGATCCAGGCTGACACGCCGGCCATGCTCAGGCCTGCGCCAAGGCCGCCGATGGTCAGGGCGGGCAGGCTGAGGCCGGCGAACCAGAAGCCCAGTGCGGCGCCGGGCAGGATGCCATGGGCAACGGCGTCACCGATCAGGCTCATGCGGCGCAGGATCAGGAACACGCCCAGCGGCGCGGTGCTGCACGCAAGCACCAGCCCGCCGATGAGCGCGCGGCGCATAAATACGAAGTCGAGGAACGGCATCCACAGGTGGGCGGTGAAGTGCATCAAGCCACCTGCATGTGCGGTTGCGGGCGGATCAGCTCTTTGCTGGGCCCGAACAGGCAGCCGGTGCTTTTGATCTGCACCACTTGCTGGGTGTGCTGACGCACCGACGCCAAGTCATGACAGACGACGATCAGCGTGCGGCCTGCGTCGTGCCAGGCGTGGATGTGTTTCCAGCAGAGTGCCTGGCCTTCTTCGTCGAGGGCGGCGTGAGGTTCGTCGAGTAGCAGGACCGGCGCTTCGGCCAGGCTCATGCGCGCGAGCAGGGCACGTTGCAGTTCGCCGCCGGACAGCGCCATCAATGGGCGGTGTTCCAAACCACTGAGGCACCATTCTTCCAGCACCGCTTGAAGGCGTTGGCTGCGTTGTTCCGGGGTGAGTTTGGTGCCCCAGAAACCGGCCGCGACCAGCGCTTGCAGGCTGATCGGAAACTGCCGGTCCAGGTGTTGCTGCTGCGGCAGGAATGACAAGCCGCCACGGCGTGGAACCTCCACGCTGACAGTGCCTGCCAACGGTTTTTGCAGGCCGGCAATGACTTTGAGCAGGCTGCTCTTGCCTGTGCCGTTGGCGCCGATGATGCCGGTGAGGCTGCCTTTTTCCAGCGTCAAATCCAGCGCCGGTGTGAGCGGTTGCCCGGGGGCACCCCAGCGCAAAGCGTTGCAGGTGATCATGCAGAGTCTCTCGTCCAGCGGCTTTCAGCCACGGCATCGTGCGCGTGCAGGCTTTCGGCGTGGATCACTTTGAGGTGGAAGGCTTTGACGGCATCCGAGCGTTTCAAGGCGAGGTTCAGGCGGCGAGCGGCGTCTTCGCAAAACATCAGGTTCTGCCCATTGGCCAAGGCGAAGGCTTGTTCGTCCGCACGTTTCACAGCAGTTTGCACGGCAGTGCCGAGGGCGGCCTCGACATCATCGATCAGGTCGGTAAGCGGCAAGGTGGACTGATTGGCGTCCAGTTGGATCGACAACTCTGCGCTGCTTCGTTGGCTATGAGGCGTGGCGACGATGCCATTGGCGCTGCCGAGCCAGGTCAGCACATCCTCGTGCTGCAACGGCGTGTTGGCGAAATCTTCGAGAAATTGCTGTTGAATCAACTGCCTGGCGAGCGCGGCCGAGCACGGGCAGGTTGACGAGTAAGTAACGTCAATTTTTAGTTCCACGTGGAACATCTGGTTTTCCAGGCGTGCTTCGATGCACACCGGGTAGCCTTTCCAGCCAGCTAATGGACTGACCAGCGCGGGGCGTTTGAGCAATAAGTCGGTGTGGATACGCAGGTAGGCGTTCTTAGATAAACCTTCATGACTCTCAAGAAAGCGCTCAAGTAGAGTACGCAGAAGCGCAGGCGTCAGAGGCTGTTGGTCGAGCATTTCCAGGGCCAGGTACAGGCGTGACATATGAATGCCACGGGCCTCGCCATCGTCCAGGCTGACGCCCGCATCGGCAGTGGCGCTCAAGCGTTGGCCGTCGATGAGGATCGGCAGGGCAATGCCACACATGCCTACCCAGTCGAGTGGCACGGCTTGGCGTGAAGCCTGCGCGGCAATATCCGGCAGAGTCAGCGCATTCATGGGCAGGTCCATCGTTGGAAATAAAAAGACATGTTATATTATAACTATTGAATCGACGATGATTTTTCTGCTCCCGCCTTTCTTCAGTCATGTCGAGCAAGGACGCTCCTCTATTTGCGGTATATGTCATGCACAGACGTCAGCTCCTCAACCTGCTGCTGCTCAGTCCCCTGTTCACCTTGCCTTTGGGGGCCTACGCCACGCAGATCCGCAATGCGCGCCTGTGGCGCTCGGACGATAAATTACGCTTGGTGTTCGACCTCAGCGGCCCGGTGCACTACAAGACCTTTTCCCTGACCTCTCCGGAACGGTTGATCATCGATCTGAGCGGCGCCGGGCTGTCGGGGGATTTTTCTCAGTTGGCGTTGAAGAACAGCGGGATTACTTCAATCCGCTCCGGGCATTTCGGCAAAGGCGACACACGCATCGTGCTGGACCTGGCCACGCCGATGCAGCTCAACAGCTTTCTATTGCCGCCCCAGGATGGCCAAGGTCATCGCCTGGTGCTCGACCTGACCAACGCCACTCATGCCCCTCGCCAAATCGCAGCGGAACCGCCGCCTCTGGTTGCGCCGGTCGATAAAGCACATCCCAAGCGCGACATCATCGTGGTGGTTGACCCCGGCCACGGCGGCAAAGACCCTGGCGCCATCGGCTCCAGGGGCCAGCGCGAAAAGGACGTGGTGCTGTCCATCGCCCAATTACTGGCCAAACGTTTGAAGCGTGAGAAGGGCTTTGACGTGAAACTGGTGCGCAACGATGACTTCTTCGTGCCGCTGCGCAAGCGTGTGGACATTGCCCACCAGCACAAGGCCGATATGTTTATCTCGGTGCATGCTGACGCCGCGCCACGACTGACGGCATCCGGGGCCTCGGTGTATGCGTTGTCTGAAGGTGGCGCAACTTCCGCCACGGCGCGCTTCATGGCGCAGCGCGAAAACGGCGCGGACCTGCTGGGTGCCACAACCTTGCTCAATCTCAAGGACAAGGACCCGATGTTGGCCGGGGTGATTCTCGATATGTCGATGAACGCCACCATCGCTTCCAGCCTGCAGCTGGGCAGCTCAGTGTTGGGCAGCCTGCAAAGCATCACCACGCTGCACCAGAAACGCGTGGAGCAGGCTGGATTTGCGGTACTTAAATCACCGGACGTCCCCTCTATTCTGGTCGAGACCGGGTTTATCTCTAATACCCAGGACGCCCAGCGGTTGGTGACTGCGCGTCATCAAAAGGCGGTGGCGGATGGTCTGTTCGAGGGGCTGAAAAAATACTTCGAAAAGAACCCTCCGATGAACAGCTACATGGCCTGGGTTCAAGAGCAGAAGAACGGCCAGGTCTAACAGCCGGTCATACGGCTGCACGTGAACTTGGCACTGGCACCACCTGAGCTGGAAAACCGGTTGAGGGTGGTCCAGCCCACGCGCCGTGTGTAGCCGACCCACGCCTCTCCGTCGGACGCTAACCCAGTAAAGAACGTCAACTGCCCATAGCGGCTGTTGGTTTGTGCCCAGTAGCGTTTGCCGATCACCTCGAACCCTCGCAAGTACGTGGTGCTGCCCACGGTCGCCACGCTGTAGGCGTTCCCCAGCGGGTCCACGCAGGCCAGCAGGTTGGCGCTGCGCGTGCAGTTTGCCAACAGGCTTGGCGGTTGAGCGCAGGCAGGTCCTGCCGCTGCCAATAACAGGGCGCACAACAGGCGTTTCATGGCGATTCTCGGGGTAAGGAAGGGCTCAAGCATTGCGCCCTTCGTCGTGGTGAGCAAGTCGGATTGGCTTATTTGTGTTGTTATACTATAACATAAAAACACAGCCTGACCCGTGACCCGCTTCCCATGACTGAACAAGACCTCCTGGCCCAACCGCCCGCCGACTACATGAATGAAGCCCAGCAACGGTTCTTCCGTGAACTGCTGCTTGCCCAGCGTACTGAGCTGCAGGCGCGCATCGAGGGCGAGTTCCTGGCGCTGCGTGAGCAGGAAACCAACAGCGACCCGGCCGACATGGGCAGCGCCGAAGAACAGCGCCAGTGGCAACTGCGTCTGTTAGAGCGGGAAAAGAAGCTGTTGGACAAGATCGACGACGCCCTCGAATTGCTGGCCCGCGGCGAGTACGGCTGGTGCCGTGACACCGGCGAATCGATTGGTCTGCAACGCTTGCTACTGCGCCCCACCGCAACCTTGTGTATCGAAGCCAAAGAACGTGAAGAGCTGCGCGAACGCCATCGACGGGCGATTTGACCGGCCAACCCTGATGAGGAATACCTGATGCCCGATCGTCTCCCCGTTACCGTGTTGTCCGGTTTTCTCGGCGCCGGTAAAAGCACGCTGCTCAATTACGTCCTGCGTAACCGCGAAAACCTGCGGGTGGCGGTGATCGTCAACGACATGAGCGAAATCAATATCGATGGCAGTGAGGTTCAGCGTGATGTCACCCTGAACCGCTCCGAAGAAAAACTGGTAGAAATGAGCAACGGCTGCATCTGCTGCACCTTGCGTGAGGACTTGCTGGAAGAGGTCGGAAAACTCGCCAAGGAAGGTCGGTTCGATTACCTGTTGATCGAATCCACTGGCATTTCCGAGCCATTGCCGGTGGCCGAAACATTCACCTTCCGAGATGAAAACGAGCAAAGCCTGGCCGATATCGCGCGTCTGGACACCATGGTCACCGTGGTGGATGGCATGAACTTCCTGCTCGACTACCAAGCCGCTGAAAGCCTGGCCTCACGCGGCGAAACCCTCGGCGAAGACGATGAACGCTCGATCACCGACCTGTTGATCGAGCAGATCGAGTTCGCCGACGTGATCCTGATCAGCAAGATCGACCTGATCAGCAGCTGCGAGCGCGAAGAACTGATGGCCATCCTCGAGCGCCTCAACGCCCAGGCAGAAATCATCCCGATGGTCATGGGTGAGGTGCCGCTGAACAAGATCCTGAACACCGGCCGCTTCGACTTCGAACGCGCCGCCCAGGCCCCGGGCTGGTTGCAGGAATTGCGCGGTGAACATGTACCGGAAACGCAAGAATACGGCATCGCTTCCACGGCTTATCGTGCGCGCCGGCCATTTCATCCGCAGCGCTTTTTCAACTTCATCGACCGTCCGTGGGTAAACGGCAAACTGCTGCGCTCCAAAGGCTTTTTCTGGCTGGCCAGCAAGCACCAGGATGCGGGCAGTTGGTCCCAGGCCGGAGGGTTGATGCGCCATGGTTTTGCTGGGCGCTGGTGGCGTTTTGTGCCGAAAAGCCAATGGCCTCAGGACGAAGAAAGCGTGGCAGCGATCATGGGCAACTGGCAGCTGAGCACCGGCGATTGCCGCCAGGAACTGGTGTTTATCGGGCAAAACATCGACTTCAGCCAGATGCGCGCTGAGCTGGACGCCTGTTTGCTCACGGATGAAGAAATGGCCCTGGGTGTCGACAGTTGGCGCCTGCTGGCCGACCCCTTTGGCCCTTGGTATGAAGAGGTCGCGTGATGTTGGCACCGGTTATTCCCCTGCGTCCCGTGATACGTCAGACCCACGGTGAAACCCCGCTGGCACTGTCCGATATCCTGGAAGACGGCGTAAATCTGGCGTTATGGCAGCGCCAGTTGCCCCATCATATTGCCGAGTTCGGCGCCTTGCTGGTGGCGCTCAATGAACCGTTGGCCGATGCCCTGGTGATCGAGCTTAACCAGGACGACGCTGAGCCGAACTTGCAGGGTTTGGCGTCCAGTTGTCGTGATCTTGAAGGCTATGAAGGGTTTATCGCCGATGTGTCGTGGCTGGTCAGCGCGTTCGCTTGCCTGCTCGGTGCCAAGCGTATAGGCGTGCGTTTGCGGCTGTTGGACAAAGCCATGTGCCCACGTTTTCACGTTGACCATGTGCCCGTTCGGTTGATTACCACCTATGCCGGAGTCGGTAGTCAGTGGTTGCGCGAAGGGGTGATGGACCGCCGAAAACTGAGCCAACCGGATGCCGAACCGACTGAGCGCATTGAGCAAATCCACTGTGGCGAAGTGGCCTTGCTCAAGGGCACCAAGTGGCACGGCAACGAAGGCCACGGCCTGATCCATCGCTCGCCCGCACTCAAAGCCGATGAGCGACGGTTGATCCTGACGCTGGATTGGCTGGCATAACCGGGTAGGATCAAGCTCTCTATATGGTCTGAATGATGCCCCTCATGCTGCAGAACATTCCCACCCACGTGATTGCCGGGCCGCTGGGCGCCGGCAAGACCAGCCTGATCAAGCACCTGCTGGCGCAACGCCCGGCCAACGAGCGCTGGGCGGTACTGATCAATGAATTCGGGCAGATTGGTCTGGATGCGGCGTTACTCACTCAGGACGATGATGGCATTGCCTTGGGTGAAGTCGCCGGTGGCTGTTTGTGCTGTGTGAACGGCGCACCGTTCCAGGTAGGCCTGGGCCGCTTGTTGCGTAAGGCTAAACCGGACCGGTTGTTTATCGAGCCCTCGGGTTTGGGCCATCCCGCGCAGTTGCTCAAGCAATTACGTGAGGCGCCCTGGCAACACGTGCTGGCAGTCCAGCCCTGTGTGTTGGTGCTGGATGCCCAGGCATTGGCGGCGGGCAAACCTTTGCCGCCAGCGCAGCGCGAGGCCTTGGCCAGCGCCGGGTTGCTGGTGTTGAACAAGGACGAAACGCTGGATACCGCGCAGCGCCAAGCCGTCGAACGCCTATTACCCGACTGCCCGCTGCACTGGACCCGCCAGGCACACTTGCCGCTGGCGCGGTTGCCGGGCCTCCACACTCAAGCCGGCGCCGCTGTGGATAACGTTGAGGTGCCCAGCGGCGTGGCGCAGATGCCAGCCATCTGGAGGGATCCGACACTGCCCATCTGCCTGAGCCAGGCTCAAGAGGGAGGCTGGAGCATCGGGTGGCGCTGGCACCCGAGCCAGCAATTCGACACCGGGCGCCTGGACCATTGGCTCACAAGCCTTGCGTGGCGCCGCGCCAAACTGGTTATCCACAGCGGCCATGGATGGGTCAGCGCCAACGCTGTGGATAACAGCCCACTGGCTTGGCAACCCAGCGAATGGCGGCGCGACTCGCGCATTGAATTGATTTTCAGCGAGCCACAGGACGTAGTCGCATTGCAGAGCGCGCTGGCCGCCTGTCGTCAGTGACGCGTCTTGGTGGCGTGGTCCTGGCGCCACTGGCTTAGCTCGATCACTTCTGCGCTGGGCAGCGGCGTCTTGATCTCGAACGGGTAGGGCGCCAGTTCAATCTGCGCGCTGTGGGCGCCGAACTGGGTGATAGTCCCGGGATGGCGGGTTTCGCCGGTCACGGTGAACTCAAAGTTATAGATACGTGCCAGGCGCCGACGACCCTTGGCATCCCTCACAAAACCGATGCGTTTTAAAGCCACCGCACCGTCGAGCAGTTCGATATCGAGCTTGGCGCAATGCTGCTTGACCCGCTCCAGCGCCCGCTCGCGCAGGCCGTGGTTGTGCCACACCCAAGCGGCGCCAGTCGCCAGCAGCATCAACACAAAGATGTTTCCCAGGGTCAGCATGCGATGAACTCCAACAAAGTGAGAGCAGCTTAACTGTGTCTCTGGTCTGTCGTATAGGCCGTGTTTAGTCGCATACTGCGCGGCCAGAATTTCAACGGCTTTACGGAAATCTCCCGCATGAAACGCACACCTCATCTGCTTGCGATCCAGTCTCATGTGGTCTTTGGCCACGCCGGAAACAGCGCCGCCGTGTTCCCCATGCAGCGGGTCGGGGTGAATGTCTGGCCGCTGAACACCGTGCAATTCTCCAATCACACTCAGTATGGCCAGTGGGCGGGCGAAGTGTTGGCGCCGCAGCAAATTCCGGCATTGGTGGAAGGCATTGCCGCCATTGGCGAGCTCGGCAACTGCGATGCGGTGCTGTCCGGCTACCTCGGCAGTGCAGACCAGGGCCGGGCGATTCTGACCGGTGTGGCGCGGATTAAAGCCATCAACCCCAAGGCCCTGTACCTGTGCGACCCGGTGATGGGGCATCCGGAAAAGGGCTGTATCGTGCCTCAGGAAGTCAGTGATTTCCTGCTGGAAGAGGCGGCTGCTATGGCGGATTTCCTGTGCCCCAACCAGCTGGAACTGGACAGCTTTGCCGGGCGCAAGCCGCAATCGCTGTTCGACTGCCTGGGCATGGCCAAGGCATTGCTGGCACGCGGGCCGAAGGCTGTCCTGGTCAAACACCTGGATTACCCGGGTAAGTTGCCGGATGGTTTTGAGATGCTGCTGGTGACTGCCGATGGTAGCTGGCACTTGCGGCGGCCGTTGCTGGCGTTCCCGCGCCAGCCGGTGGGCGTGGGCGACCTGACATCAGGGTTGTTCCTGGCGCGGGTGCTGTTGGGCGACAGCTTGCTGGCGGCCTTTGAGTTCACGGCCGCCGCGGTGCATGAAGTGCTGCTGGAAACCCAGGCCTGCGCCAGTTACGAGTTGGAACTGGTCCGCGCCCAGGACCGTATTGCCCATCCCCGGGTACGCTTCGAGGCCACACCGATCAGTCTGTAGTCACACCAAACCCAGTGTGGGAGCTGGCTTGCCTGCGCTGGCATCACCGCGGTGCAACTTGAAAACCGAGGTGAACCCATCGCGGGCAAGCCCGGCTCCCACACTTGATTGGGTTTACAGTGTGGGATTTACGGCGCGTCGGCTTTGATTTCCTGATAGCGCTTTTCCAGCTCCTGGCGAATCTGCCGACGCTGCTGGGCCTGCACAAACCGGCGCTTGTCTTCGCTGTTCTGCGGCTGCAGCGGCGGTACGGCGGCGGGTTTGCGCTGGTCGTCGACGGCCACCATGGTGAAAAAGCAGCTGTTGGTATGGCGCACCGAACGCTCACGGATGTTCTCGGTCACCACCTTGATGCCCACTTCCATCGAGGTGTTGCCGGTGTAGTTGACCGAGGCAAGGAAGGTCACCAGCTCGCCGACATGAATCGGTTCGCGAAAAATCACCTGGTCGACCGACAGTGTGACGACGTAGCGGCCCGCGTAACGGCTCGCGCAGGCGTAGGCCACTTCGTCGAGGTACTTGAGCAGGGTGCCGCCGTGGACATTGCCTGAGAAGTTGGCCATGTCAGGGGTCATCAATACCGTCATCGACAGCTGGGCGTTTCCGGGTTCCATAGCACACTCACGGGTTGTAGGCATTGGTTGGGGGAGGCACCTCTGCGGGTGCTGAACGCTTTGCAGCGCGCTCCCTAACGGGACGCCGGCGGGTCGCTTGCCGTCACGCGTGCAGCGATCTGTTTCCATATATTGCACCGGCTTTCTGCCGGAAGTCGCGGTGTTACCCTTCAAACGCCCATCTCAGGGCATTTCTTACGATCAAGGCAGACTTTTCCTTCCGCTCTTTGCGACTGTTCAAAGGTGCGAGTGGAAGTGGGAAAAGCGCCAGTACCCTCAAGGAGCCCCTCGCCATGCACGCCATCAGCTTTATTCAGGACTTGGCCGTGATCATGCTGGTAGCAGGGGTTGTGACTGTCCTGTTTCATCGTCTCAAGCAGCCCGTGGTGCTGGGGTATATCGTCGCCGGGTTCATCATCGGCCCCCACACCCCGCCATTTGGCCTGATCCATGACGAAGACACGATCAAGACCCTTGCCGAGCTGGGGGTGATCTTCCTGATGTTCTGTCTGGGCCTTGAGTTCAGCCTGCGCAAGTTGTTCAAGGTCGGTGCCACCGCGTTTATAGCGGCGTTCCTCGAAATCATTCTGATGATCTGGATCGGCTACGAAATCGGCCGCTGGTTCGACTGGAACACCATGGACTCGCTGTTCCTCGGCGCGATCCTGGCGATCTCCTCGACCACCATCATCGTCAAGGCACTCAATGACCTGAAGATGAAAAACCAGCGGTTTGCCCAGCTGATTTTTGGCGTATTGATTGTTGAGGACATCCTCGGCATCGGCATTATCGCCTTGCTGTCGAGTATTGCCGTCAGTGGTACGGTCAGCTCCGGCGAGGTGTTTTCCACGGTCGGCAAACTCTCGCTGTTCATGATCGTCGCGCTGGTCATCGGTATTTTGCTGGTGCCGCGCCTGCTGGCCTACGTGGCCAAGTTCGAAAGCAACGAGATGCTGCTGATCACCGTGTTGGGCCTGTGTTTCGGCTTCTGCCTGCTGGTGGTCAAGCTGGAATACAGCATGGTGCTGGGCGCGTTCCTGATCGGCGCGATCATGGCCGAGTCCCGCCAGTTGATTAAGATCGAGCGCCTTATCGAGCCTGTTCGCGACATGTTCAGTGCGATCTTCTTTGTCGCCATCGGTTTGATGATCGACCCGCAAATCCTGCTGCAGTACGCCTGGCCGATCGCGGTGATTACCGTTGCGGTGGTGCTGGGCAAGATGTTGTCCTGCGGCCTGGGGGCTTTTATCGCTGGCAACGACGGCCGCACCTCACTGCGGGTTGGCATGGGGCTGTCACAGATTGGCGAGTTTTCATTCATCATCGCTGCGCTGGGCATGACGCTGCAGGTCACCAGTGACTTCCTCTATCCGGTGGCGGTTGCCGTTTCGGCAATTACCACCTTGCTGACGCCTTACCTGATCCGCGGTGCCGACCCGTTGTCGTTAAAGATTGCCTCGGTGATGCCTAAGCGCATGAGCCGGGTATTTGGGATGTATGGCGAATGGCTGCGCAGCATCCAGCCTCAGGGTGAGGGTGCAATGCTGGCGTCGATGATCCGCAAAATCATCCTGCAAGTGGGGGTCAACCTGGCGCTGGTGGTGGCGATCTTCTTCACCGGCAGCTTTTTCGCGGTGCGTATCGGCGGTTATCTGGAGGGCTGGATCAGTGATCCGAGTTGGCAGAAGGCATTGATCTGGGGCGCGGCGTTGCTGTTGTCGCTGCCGTTCCTGATTGCGGCGTATCGCAAACTAAAGGCGCTGTCGATGTTGCTGGCGGAGATGAGCGTGAAGCCGGAAATGGCCGGGCGGCATACCCAGCGCGTGCGGCGGGTGATTGCCGAACTGATCCCCATCCTCTCGTTGCTGGTGATTTTCCTGCTATTGGCAGCCTTGTCGGCCAGTATTCTGCCGACCAACAAGTTGCTGGTGCTGATTGCCGTCGTCACGGCCGCGGTAGCGGCCGTGCTCTGGCGGTGGTTCATCCGCGTGCATACGCGGATGCAGGTCGCCTTGCTGGAGACGCTGGATAACCATAAGGATACGCCGGAGCACTAGAGGCCCGGGCGCTGCGACTCAGCTTTCCAGCCAGACGTCCCGCGCCCAGTGCCATACCGATTCCCAGGTCTCTTCGGTGACGAGTTCTTCTTCGCCGGACCACAGCACCACGGTGCCGTCTTCTTCGACGCAGTAGTAGTCGTCGCCGTCCTGGCAGATCGGGATCATGCTGCGGTCAACACCGGCATCCCAGGCGTTGGCGGCCACGTCCGGCAGGTAGGTATGGGACTGCGGGTCGGTGACGGTCACCGGCTCGAGGCTGCCATACACCACGTCGCTGACGGTCAGCAGGAATTCGCGGAAGACAAAGGGGATGTCGATGAACAGTTGTTCTTCGATTTCCACCAGTTGGTCTTCGTCAGGCAGCTCCAGAGGAACCGGGACCGGTTCGTTGGCTTCACGCAATTGTTCGATGATTTCTTCCACGGCCGGGATCCTCTTGCTAGATGGCGCGGTTTATAGGGGCGTTTTATACAGTAGCTCGCTATAAGTGCAACCGTGAAATAGAAAACCCCGGAACATGTCCGGGGTTTTTATCACCAAGTGCTCAAACGCGCAGCTATCAGCCGTTCTGGCGGATACCGGCGACCAGCCAAGGCTGGTTGTCGCCTTGGGCGCGTTCCATGTTCCAGCTTTCGCTGAACACTTCGCCCTGGTCGAAACGTGAAGTCTTCGACACGCCACTGAACGTCAGGGTCGCGATGGTCTTGTCGGCGCGATCATCCACACCGTCCAGCTGGACACGCAGGTCGTCGATGTAGGTCGACTGGAAGCCGTCGCCCAGGTCGGCGCGTTCGCGCTTGAGGAAATCCAGCAGTTGCGGGGTCACGAACTCGGAGATCTTGTCCATTTCGTTGGCGTCCCAGTGTTGCTGCAGGGACTGGAAGTGGCTGCGGGCCGCTTCGACGAAACGCTCTTCGTTGAACCAGGCCGGTGCATTGATTACCGGACGGGCGGCCGCCGGTGCAGCCGAACCACCGAAGATCGAACCCATGGCTGGTTTTTGCTCGAACACTTCACGCTGCATCGGCGCGCCGGCTGGAGCCATGTGCTCCTGCTGCTTGCGGCGACGGGCGGCGATAAAGCGGAAGATCAGGAAGGCGATGACCGCCATGATCAGGATGTCGAAGATCTGCATGCCCTGGAAGCCGCCGCCCATGAACATGGACGCGAGCAGGCCACCGGCGGCGATACCGGCCAGAGGGCCTAACCAGCGCGAAGCACCGCCGGCCTTGGCTGCCGCGCCAGCCGCACCGGCTGCGCCTGCGGTAGCCGCTGCGCCGCCGGCACCGGCGGCGGGAGCCATTTGGCTGGTCTGGTGAGTCGGTGCCGAGCCCATGCTTTTGCCGCCACCGAAGCGCTTGGCGTTGGCGTCGAGGCTCATCGTCAGGCCGATGCACAACGCCATGGCGATGCTAAGAAAACGTTTCATAAAGGGAATTCCCATTTGTGGATTGCACGCGCGCCATGTTGCACAGGTGTCGTGACAGTGGCTAGCGACATAATGTTTCGGGCTTTTGCGTAGGACCGAATCAGAATGGCCTGTAGGACTTATTACTGATATTGGCCCGCGCTTGTTAAAAACAAGGGCGGGCCAACAACCTTCATACAGTGAAGATGTATCAGATTGCTTCGAGCTTCGCGTAGCCCATCATCAGCCACTTGCTGCCTTCGGCGAAATTCACCTGCACCCGTGCCTGGGCGCCGGCGCCTTCGAAGTTGAGAATCACGCCTTCGCCGAAGATCGCATGTTTGACCTGCTGGCCAAGGCTGAAAGGGGTTTCCGGGATCTCGGAACCGGCAAACATGCTGCTGGAGTTCTGCTGCTGGCCGCCGCCGAACGGGCGGCTGACGCTGTTGGACAGGCGCACTTCCTGGATCAGCCCCTTCGGCACTTCACGTACGAAGCGCGACACCTTGTTGTAGGTCTCGCTGCCGTACAGGCGTCGGGTCTCGGCATAGGTCATTACCAGGTTCTGCATGGCACGCGTGATGCCCACGTAGGCCAGGCGGCGTTCTTCCTCAAGGCGGCCGGGCTCTTCCAGGCTCATCTTGTGCGGGAACAGGCCTTCTTCCATGCCCACCAGGAACACATACGGAAACTCCAGGCCCTTGGCGCTGTGCAAGGTCATCAGCTGGATGCTGTCTTCATGCTCGTCGGCCTGGGTATCGCCGGCTTCAAGCGAGGCATGACCAAGGAAGGCGGCGAGCGGGGTCAGCTCTTCATCGTCTTCGGTATTTTCGAACGCGCGCGCGGCGCTGACCAGTTCCTCAAGGTTTTCTACCCGGGCCTGGCCTTTCTCGCCTTTTTCCGCTTCGTGATAGGCAATCAGCCCGGACTGCTCGATCACGGTCTGGGTCATCAAGTGCAGCGGCATTTCTGCGCACTTGGCCGCCAGGTTCTCGATCAGTTCGACAAACACACCCAGGGCACCGGCGGCGCGGCCGGTCAGGCCTTTATTGGCGATCAGCAAGCGCATGGCTTCCCACATCGACACATCGGCGTGGCGCGCATGGTCGCGAATAGCCTCGACGGTTTTTTCGCCGATGCCACGCGCCGGGATATTGATCACCCGCTCCAGCGCCGCATCGTTGCCACGACCCTCCAGCAAGCGCAGGTAGGCCATGGCGTTCTTGATTTCCGCCCGCTCGAAGAAGCGCTGGCCGCCATAGATGCGGTACGGAATGCGTTCGCGCAGCAGGGCTTCTTCCAATACCCGCGATTGGGCGTTGGAGCGATACAGAATGGCGATATCGCTGCGCGCCAAACCGGTTTTCAGCGCGCTCTCGATGGTTTCCACCACATAGCGCGCTTCATCGTGCTCGTTGAACGCGGCGTACAGGTTGATCGCTTCGCCTTCGCCGCCGTCGGTCCACAGCTCTTTGCCCAGGCGTCCGGTATTGTTGGCGATCAAGGCGTTGGCGGCCTTGAGGATGCCAGCGGTAGAACGGTAGTTCTGCTCCAGACGGATGGTGACCGCGTCCGGGAAGTCTTCGGAATACTGGTAGATGTTCTCGATTTTCGCGCCACGCCAGCCGTAGATGGACTGGTCGTCGTCACCCACTACCATCAGGCTGTCGCCGCCCTTGGCCAGCAGGCGCAACCAGGCGTACTGCACGGCGTTGGTGTCCTGGAACTCGTCCACCAGAATGTGCCGGAAGCGCTTCTGGTAATGCGCCAGCAAGCCGGGGTTGTCGCGCCACAGGTCGAGGGCGCGCAGCAGCAGCTCGGAGAAGTCGATCACGCCGGCGCGCACACAGGCCGCCTCGTACGCTTCATAGATGCTGCGCATGGTCGCCAGGAACAAATCGCCGCTGGCCTGGATATGTTGCGGGCGCAAGCCTTCGTCTTTCTGGCCGTTGATAAACCATTGCGCCTGGCGCGCAGGCCAGCGTTGTTCGTCGAGGCCCAGTTCGCGGATCACGCGCTTGACCAAGCGTTGCTGGTCGTCGCTGTCGAGGATCTGGAACGTCTGGCTCAAGCCCGCTTCTTGCCAGTGCGCTCGCAACAGGCGATGTGCCAGGCCGTGGAACGTGCCCACCCACATGCCGGCGGGGCTGATGCCCATCAACTGCTCGATGCGGTGACGCATCTCGGCAGCGGCCTTGTTGGTGAAAGTCACCGACAGGATCGAATGCGGGGACGCGTTTTCGACCTGGATCAACCAGGCGATACGGTGCACCAGCACGCGGGTTTTACCGGAGCCAGCACCGGCCAGGACCAACTGACGGCCAACGGGGGCTGCTACGGCCTGGCGTTGGGCATCGTTGAGGGAGTTCAGCAAAAGAGAGAGATCATCGCGCATCGACGCATTCTATGGGCCTAACGGGAGTGGGGCAAATCCCAATGCCGGGTGGTCGATGGAAAACAACCGGCGTGCCCGTGGCCGGGCAAACTTTCTGCCGCGGGTGATGACTGGTTGGTCATGGGCCACAGCCCGCGCGGGCCCTCGCTCAAGCAGTCTGGCTCCAAGGTTTGCGGCCGATTCCAGGGCGGTTTTTATGACGTGGAGCAGTTTGGCCCAAGCGCTTGCTTGTGTATGCTCCGTCCACGTTTCGGGCTCACCATTATAAGAACACTGCCTATGACCCTCAGTCCTGATCTGTTCGGCCTCCCGGCGGCGCCCGAGCAGGTCATCCGTAAACATTACGCAACCGAGATGGCGGTCGAGCGCACTCGCCTCTTGTATCAGGGGTCATTGCTGCCGACGTTATTGATGTTGGTCAACGGCCTGGTGTGTGCCTGGTTGCTGTGGAACCCCAAGCAATATGTGTTGGACAGCATCTGGTTGGTCTGGCTGCTCGCCCTGGTGGCGCTGCGTGTGATCCAGGTAGCGGCTTTTGATTCGGCGATGCCCAGCCGCCAGGCCCAGCCGATCTGGCGACGCATGTTCATGCTGGGCTCGGCGGTCAGCGGCCTGACACTGGCGACTGCCGCCATCGCCCTGGTGCCGGTTGACAGTTTCATGCAGCAAGCCTGGGTGTTCGGCCTGATCGGCGCCGCTACGCTGTCGGCCAGCGTGGCCTATGCCGTGAGCCTGTCCGCGTTCCTGTCATTTGCCCTGCCGTGCCTGGTGCCGGCGATTGTCTATCTGTTCTGGAATGGTGCCCCGCAGCAGCAAGGTTGGGGTGTGCTCGGCCTGATTCTGCTGGCCTCCTTGAGCCTGGTGGCGTGGCAGGTCAACCGCCTGATTCAGCGCGGGTTGCTGCGGCGCTTCCAGAACCAGGCGCTGATCGAGCATCTCCAGCAGGCGCAGCAGCGCAGCGAGCAATTGAATCAGGAACTGGTGCGTGAAGTTGGCCAGCGCCGTCAGGTCGAACAGGAATTGCGCGAGGCGCAAACCGGTCTGCAAGACCGCGTGGCGCAACGCAGCCAGGAGCTGGACGCCGCCAGCCTCGCCCTGAACAAAAGCGAAGCGCGCCTGGCCATGGCCCTGCAAGCCAGCGAACTGGGCTTGTGGGACTGGAACCTGCAAACCGATGAAGTGCACCACACCCAACTCAAGGAGCTGTTCGGCCTGGAGCCTGAGTACGTTACGGCGATGCTCAGCCATCTCAAGCCACGCCTGCACCCCGACGACCTGCCGCTGCTCAAGCGCGCCCTGGTGGAACACCTCAAGGGCCGCAGCGAGGATTATCAGGTCGAATACCGCGTGCGCCATGGCGCAGGCCATTGGGTGTGGATCGAGGACCGTGGCCGCGCCGTGGAGCGCACGCCCAGCGGACGCGTCACGCGCATGCTCGGCACTCGCCGCGACATCAGCGCCGGCAAGGCCCTTGAAGAGCAGCAGCGCCTTGCCTCGACGGTGTTCGAAGCCGCCAGCGAAGGCATCGTGATTCTCGACCCGGAATACGTGCTGATTGCTGTCAACCAGGCCTTCAGCCGTGTCACCGGCTTTGAAATCGACGACATGATTGGCCGCAATGTGGTCGAACTGCCCTGCAGCCGTGACGCCCGTCGGCATTTTCCGGTGATCCGTCAGGCGCTGCTCAGCCACGGCACCTGGCAGGGCGAGTTGGTGGAAACGCGCAAAAACGGCGAGCTGTACCCGCAATGGCTGCAATTGAATGTGGTGCGCGATGCTCGCGGAAAAGTCAGCCATATTGTGGGCTTCTTCGCCGATCTGTCTGCGCGGCGTGAATCCGAAGAGCGCATGCGCTACCTCACTCACTATGACGAGTTGACCGGCCTGGCCAATCGCTCGCTGTTTCGCGAACGGCTGCGCGAAGCTCACCAACGTGTACGCCAGGGCGGGCGCAGCCTGGCACTGCTGCATATCAACCTGGACCGCTTCAAGCTGCTTAACGACAGCCTCGGCCATGAAGTCGCGGATCAGCTGTTGCAGAAAATGGCGCGGCGGTTGATCAATGCCTTGCCCGAAGCCGACACCATTGCGCGGCTGTCCGGTGATGAATTTGCCGTGCTGTTCGACGCCTACGGCAACTTGTCGAGCCTGGCGCGCGTGGCGACGCGGCTCCTGGCCAAATTGCGCGTGCCGGTGACGGTAGAGGGGCATGAGCTGGTGGTCAGCGCCTCAATGGGCGTAAGCCTGCTGCCGGATAATGCGCGGGAAATTTCTGCGCTGGTCAGCCAATCGAACATGGCCATGCAGCACGCCAAACACTTGGGCGGCAATAATTTCCAGTTCTACACCGACAGCCTGCAAGCCAGCACCCTGGAGCGTTTGCAACTGGAGAACCACTTGCGCAAGGCCATCGACGAGCGCCAGCTCACGGTGTTCTACCAGCCGAAACTGTGCCTGGCCACGGGCAAACTGAACGCTGCCGAGGCGCTGGTTCGTTGGGAGCATCCGCAATGGGGCATGGTGCCGCCAGGGGACTTTATCGGCCTGGCCGAAGAGACCGGCCTGATCGTACCGCTGGGCGAGTTCGTGTTGCGCCAGGCGTGTTGGCAGGCGTGTGAGTGGCAGCGCCAGGGGCTCGCACCGATTCGGGTGTCGGTGAACCTGTCAGTGCATCAGTTGCGCCAGGGCAAGCTGGTCAGCCTTGTGCGCCAGGTACTGGAAGAAACCGGCCTGGACCCGCAATACCTGGAGCTGGAGCTGACCGAAAGCCAACTGCTCGACAGCGTTGAGCACATCATCGCCACCTTCCAGCAGCTACGCGATTTGGGCGTGAAGCTGGCCATTGACGACTTCGGCACAGGCTACTCGTCCCTCAGCTACCTCAAGCGTATCCCGGTGGACTACGTGAAAATTGACCAGACGTTTATTCGCGGGCTGGGCCAAGGCCGTGAAGACGCGGCCATTACCCGGGCGATTATTGCCATGGCCCATGGTCTGGCACTTAAAGTGGTGGCCGAAGGGGTGGAAGATCAGCAGCAGCTGGATTTCCTGCGAGGGGAGCGATGCGATGAGGTGCAGGGCTACCTCATCAGCCGGCCGATGCAGGCCGAGGGGTTGGCAGATTTGTTACGGAAAAATGCAGATTTTTCTTAATGACGCCAAGGCCGCCCATGTGGCTACAAAGCCTCTGCCCTTTGAATCAGAGGGCAGCAGGGCGATTTAGTGATGCATCGGACGGGCAAAACGACAATTCTTGTAGTATAACTACAAGCTTGCTACATCCCTGGCACCCGCCAATAACAAGAGTCCTGCCCTTTGAACCTGTTGCAACATATCGCCCAGTCGCGCCACCTGTTACGCAAATCGGAACTCAAGGTTGCCGATCACGTGCTGCTTGACCCTGCGGCTGTGATGCACAGTTCCATGGCCGACCTGGCCCACAGCGTGGGCATCAGTGAGCCGACCATCGTGCGCTTCTGCCGCGCCATCGGTTGCTCCGGGTTTCAGGACTTGAAACTCAAGCTGGCCCAGAGCCTGGCAGCGGGTGCGAGTTTCGGGCAGTTTGCGATTCACGAAGACGATTCCGTCGCCGACTACAGCCTGAAAATCTTCGACACCACCTTGCACACCCTCATGGAAGTGCGCGAGAAGCTCGACCCGGTGGAGCTGCAGAAAGCGGTGACGGCCATGTCTCAGGCGCAGCGTGTGGAGTTTTATGGCTTCGGCGCGTCTGGCGCCGTTGCTGCGGATGCCCAGCACAAATTCTTCCGCCTGCTGCTCACTGCGGCGGCGTATAGCGACCCGCACATGCAGGCGATGTCGGCGGTCACGCTGAAACCGACTGACGTGGCCATCTGCATTTCCCAGTCCGGTCGCTCCAAAGACTTGCTGATTACCGCCAACCTGGTGCGTGAAAGTGGCGCGACGCTGATCACCCTGTGCCCAAGCCAGACGCCGTTGGCGGAACTGTCCACGGTGAACCTGGCGATTGATGTACACGAAGACACCGAGATCTAC